>OKVL01000732.1_pt1 | contig 17477 bp, 18 predicted proteins | sample 1606791 | NCBI WGS metagenome assembly OKVL01 (sample SAMN03281006, study PRJEB24777) | human gut metagenome | isolation source: fecal sample PR165 from 1 month old male Malay infant, vaginally delivered...
ATACCAAATAATGCCATACGCCCCGTTTTACCATGTTCACGACGATAGGAAAAACAATTCTCATCGGTCATACTATCTGTACCGCCAATACAGATTTGTTCCTTAGGAACGCCTCGTTGCAATACATCTACTTCGATAAATCGCCACAAATCTATATGCGGTGTCGCTTTCAGCGCACCGTCTCGGACGATATATCGGACTAATTCATCGCTATTAGCATCGGTTATCTTTTTCCATTCGTCGGTGAAAGTATCTGCCAGTTCTTGATTTACCTCAAAGGATTTAGGTCCAATGCTCGGACCTAAATAGACATAGCAATCTTCAAAGCGGGTACCAAAATCCCGTTGCATCGCTTCTATGGTGATAACCGGTAGATGGCCTATAGCACCGCGCCATCCTGCATGGACGGTAGCCACCACATGGTGCACAGGATCATAAATGCCTACTGGTACACAGTCGGCGGTAAATAAGAATAATGGGACATTCGGAATATCCGTATATACCGCATCACAATCGGGAATAGCTGTATCAGAACTTAACGCACCAGCGCCGATTAAATCCTCTGTAATTCGTACAGCATTGAGTCCATGTACCTGATTACCGCAGGTAATTTGATCCGCAGCTACACCTAAATAATCTACCACTATACGGCGATTCTCTAATACATCCTGTAATGAATCTCCTATGTGAGTCGCTAAATTTAGAGATTCACATGGTTTCTTAGATACACCACCATGACGATATGTATCCCCCATAACTAGAGGAAATTGATTGGCCCAGTTAGGCATTTCAAACGACCACGCATGATTTTTTGTATTTACATTTACAACAGTAATATCCATACTACTAATCCTAAACTCTCTACTATTTATTTCTCAAATCACTTACACACGCCACAGCGCTTACAACCTTCCATACAAGGAGGTGTATACGCTTCATCAACGGCTCGTTGCCATTCTTGTTCTAAATAGCCATCCCTTAGGCCCATATCCAAATGCGACCAAGGTAAGTAATCATCAAACTTGCGCTCCCGATAATTACAGTTATCCATGTCGAGGCCAGCTCGTTTCATTTCAGACTTAAAGGATTTGCTACCTCTATCCAAGGCACATGCAGCGAGTACCTTTCCTAAGCGGCGGTCACCACGAGCGAGTACGCCTTGAATATAAGCCTCTTTAGGGGACTCTACAAGCACCTCAATGCGACGATTCTTTTGCAATGATTTCTTGATATATTGCAATTTCTTTTCTACGCTCTTTTGATGATCCATCGCCATCCACTGAAACGGTGTGAACGGTTTCGGTATAAATGGGTTAATGCTAAGTGTTAATCGACCTTTACAGCCCACCTCGGCCATATGCGCTTGCGTCCGTTCAGCTAGCCCGATAATAGCATCTATATCTTCATCAGTTTCCGTTGGCAAGCCAATCATAATATAGAGACGCATATGTTGAATGCCGGACTTAGCGGATAACTGAGCAGCAGTGCGAAGATTTTCTTCACTAATGCCCTTGTTGATAACACGGCGTAAGCGTTCACTGCCCGTCTCAGGCGCAATAGTAATCGTCTTCTGTCCACTATCAGCCAATCCATCTACAACGGCTTGTGTCAAAGAATCAGCACGCAACGATGCACAGGAATAACGCATATCCTTAGAACGAATATAGGTTACGAGCTCATCAACCTCTGGATAATCGGAAATGGCAGCGCCCATAAGGCCCACCTTTTTCCCAAGCTTCTCCGCTCTATCCACGCCTTCTTTTAAGATGTCTAGAGGGCGTACACGGGGCACGCGGAAACAATACCCAGCCATACAGAATCGACAATGGCGGCCACAGCCTCGAGCTACCTCGATGATATACATGGCACCAAACTCGGTGAAATTCGTAGCAATTACCGTTTCACCACCGCTCGTAAGAGGCTCAAAGTGGCGTCGTATGATTTTGGGTGCACCATCTGCTATATCATAGCCAACAAAACGCTTATTATCGTCATATTGAGGCGTATATAAAACAGGTACATATACACCATCAATTTGAGCTAGTCCGGCAATCGTTTCTTCTCGGCTTTCACCATTCTCACGACCCTTGCGAATTCGTTCTAACACAGCAGTAACGATGCCCTCCCCTTCACCGATGATGAAAGCATCGATAAAATCGGCAAAGGGCTCAGGATTAAATGTCGCACACGGTCCTCCGGCAATGACGATAGGATCAAAGCCAGTTCGATCTTCGCTCATAACAGGCACACGCCCATATCGTAGCATTAATGGGATATGAAAATAGTCCATTTCAAAGGTCACATCAAAGGCCACTACATCAAACTGATGCATAGGTCGTTGCGTTTCAACACTCATAAGCGGAGTTTTCGTCTTATCATAGGCATCTAGTTCCTTTTTCTCAGGCAAGAATATCCGCTCGCATACACTAGATGGATGCAAATTGATTTCCTCATAGATAATGTGAAGGCCTAAATTGCTCATGCCAACGAAATATGTATTTGGATAGACGATGGCAACCTTTTGCTCCGCATGAGGGTTAATAGTTACGCGACTATCCTCATCTTTATAAAGTTCTTGTAATCGATCAATTAAATCTTTACGGTTCACTAATTTCCTTTCTATATAAGCCCACTACGAAAAGTGGGCTTAACAACGCTCTCTATATATAATTCAAGAGATTATATTTTAGATTTTATTTTATCCTTTGTATGAATAGTCTTTGTTTTAATTGTTTTTACCAATTGAGGCCGATGTTTTTTCTCATACGGATACAATACGACTTTACCATCTCTGTATTCCGCAATGTAGATATCCTTAATAGAATACCCTTGTGCCTGTACCTCTTGTTCTAGCCATTCTTTATCTTTTTCAATTACATCAAGAGTAAATTGATTGATTTGACCATCATTGATTAAGTCAAATCGGATATTCTCTTCGCCAAACTGAACTACGCTAAGCTGCCCATTTTGCTCCAATACAGCACGCTTAACATCTGTAATATACTGAACACCAGCAGTACGAAGCTTGAGTTTTAACTCAGCTGACTGGATGCCATAACGCATACATTCTTCAGTCAACACATGACCTTTTTCGATTACAATAACTGGATGACCATCTAGAATTGTTTTAAAGAAACGAAGATTACCTTTTAAAAATTTAAGAGACATTACGAGGATAGTCCATAAAATGAGGACTAACATAAACTGTAAAATACCAATCGCATCATTATAGATGATGGCACCGATAATGCCACCGAGTACATAGTTTTGTAATTGATCTAAGGCTGAGGTAGGCGCCAAATTACCTTTACCCATTAAATTAATTTGTAAAATAATCGCCAAGAGACCTATGGCGAGTTTGGCAAAGACCATCCCATAGACGGCCATAGCTTCTGTCATATGTGGTCCTCCTTATTGTAATACATCCGCTTTATCATGAATTCGATCTGTAGGGCTTACTGTATACACACGAGTGATTGTATAGGTAGTAAATTCAGGGTTAAATTGCACCTCATAGTATGCATCGCTAACCTTTAAAATTATACCATTACGTACCTTTAAGGAGTTAACAGCTAATTGACCTTCATCAACACCACGATCGGCACTAAAGGAGTGTAAGAACTGAGCCATGCGAGAGGAATCTTCTGAATACACCTTCATACGCCCATATTCTTGATATTCAAGACCTAAGAAAAATACAATAACTAATGATAAAATAACGGTTAAATCACGATAGCGGCTTGTAAAACCATTACGCAAAACTTGAATACCTACTCCGAGAAGGGCTAATAAAACAACTACAAAGATAACGAACCCTAATGTATGACCAGATGTGATTTGGCTTTCCACATAGGAAACGGTATAGAAGTCCATAATTATGCTCCTTTCATATATCTTTTTATTATATCACAAATCAATATGATAATAACCACCAACGATTTATAAAAAATAGAGCTACCACAATGATAGCTCTATTAAATAGTTACTATACTAATTTATTTACATTCACGGTACACGATGATATAAGCATGAGTATTCGCTGTAAAACCAGATTCTAATTCTAGTTCAACTTCTAAAATAGCATCATCAACGTCACCTTTATAATAGGCCTTACGTTGTTCTGCGGAATAGAAATACATAGCCGCATTATATTCATTACCTGCTTGTACTGGAATTGTGATGGTAACAGGCTGTGTTTCAACATTTTTTGTTTTAGTACCCACATTATCCGTCGTGTAATATACGGATTCAATGGTATGTTCTCCTGGTGTTAATGCCACAATGACTTGACCATATTGACCAGTTTTATGATCAATAGTAGAAAGGTCCTTACCATCAACCTTTACAGATTTACCATAAATATGAAGAATCGCTTTATTAGCATTCTCTTGTAGAAATTGTTGTTCACCGGCTTGTCGTTTTTTATTGAATTTCATAAATACGGCAAACAAAATGGCCCAAATGACTGCAACCGCCACGATGATAATAATAGTTGTAGAACTCATAGTATCTCTCCTTATACCAAAATATACTACACTGATTCTACGTTAACTATATCATACGTACTTGTATTACTCAATAAAAAAGCGACCCCAAATGGGGTCGCTTTCAGTAAGCCTATGCTTATCAAGAAATTACTAATGTAATCTCTTATTTCAACCAGCTCATCAAGTTACGAAGTTCTGCACCAACTGGTTCGATTGGATGAACAGCTGCTGCTTCACGATGTTCTTTAAGGAATTTTTGACCATTTTTGGAATCAGCCAAGAATTCATCAGCGAATTTACCAGATTGAATGTCAGCCAAGATTTGTTTCATAGCTTCTTTAGTTTCTGGAGTAATTACGCGAGGGCCTGCATAGTAGTCACCATATTCTGCTGTGTTAGAAATGGAGTTACGCATTTTTTGGAAACCACCTTCGTAGATAAGGTCTACGATCAATTTCATTTCATGCAAGCATTCGAAGTAAGCGTTTACAGGTTCATAACCAGCTTCTGTTAATACTTCGAAACCAGTTTGGATCAATGCAGTCAAACCACCGCACAATACAGCTTGTTCACCGAACAAGTCAGTTTCTGTTTCGGATTTGAAGTTAGTTTCCAAGATACCTGCACGGCCACCACCGATACCAGAGGTCCAAGCTAATGCTACTTCTTCAGTATCGCCAGATGGATCTTTTTCTACTGCGTACAAGCAAGGAACGCCGGAGCCTTCTTGGTATGTACGACGTACTAAGTGGCCAGGACCTTTAGGTGCTACCATGAATACGTTGATATCTTCGCGAGGAACGATTTTACCGAAGTGAATATTGAAGCCGTGAGCGAATGCTAAGTATGCACCTTGTTTCAAGTTAGGAGCGATATCTTTTGCATAAACGTCTGCTTGTAATTCGTCTGGAATCAATACCATAACGATGTCAGCGCCTTTAACTGCTTCTGCAGTTTCTTTTACAGGAAGACCTGCTTCTTCAGCTACTGCCCAGCTTTTGGAACCAGCGCGAAGACCGATAGTTACGTCAAAACCGTTTTCTTTCAAGTTCAATGCATGAGCATGACCTTGGGAACCGTAACCTAAAACTGTAATTTTTTTGCCTTCCAATTTACTTAAATTGCAATCTTCATCATAGTAAACTGTTGTACCTAAAATTTTACCTGCCATGTTAGACAACCTCCAATTTATATTCAATAGAATATTTAATATATATACTGTACACAATCTCGCAAATAATTGCAAGGTTTGTAGCGTATATCGTAATTTATCGAATAGTCAAATAGACTAATTCATAACTAAATTTGTACCCTCTTTGTATTAAAAAAATATGAATTCTGAAATTTTCATACCTTATTTAACGATAACCCAAGGGCGATCTTTTTCCCAAACAACGGATACATCAATACCGAAAACATCGGTCAATATATCGTCGGTTAAGATGTCCTGTTTTTTGCCTTTATACACGATGAGACCATCTTTAATAATTGCTACATGTGTAATGCTAGGCATAATTTCTTCGATTTGATGAGATACATAGATAAAAGGTTTCTTCTCATCACGAGCCATGTTTTCCACGGTTCTTAAGAATTGCTCACGAGCCGGCAAATCAAGACCAGAGCAAGGTTCATCTAAGATCAACAAATCAGGATCTGCCATGATGGCACGAGCCAATAGCACACGACGTTGTTCACCAACAGACAAGGTGGAGAATTTATGGCCCTCCAAATAGGAGATTTTAAATTCTTCCATTAGGTCTGCCGCTTTTTTTCGCTGGTCTTCAGAGACGTCCTTATAGACGCCGATAGTGTTGAAAGCACCGGAAATAACGACATTTTCTACCAATTGGCGATCTAAGGTAGATTGAAATTGGCCCAATGTGGCGCTTACAAAGCCTAAGCGATTTTTAATCTTCACCCATGCATATTTGCCAAATTCATGTCCAAACACACGCAACAGACCGGTCGTTGGGATTTGATAGGCCGGAATCATACTGAGCATCGTTGATTTACCAGCCCCATTGAGGCCTAATAGAGCCCAGTTTTCGCCTTCTTCCACGTGCCAATCTACGCCTTTTAGGATTTCTCGACCATCGCGACGAAACTTGACATCTTCATAATGTAGTACTTCACTACTCACACAATCATCTCCTACATTTTTTCTCCACGACTCATAGCGGTAATACCGGTTTTAGCGATTTCAAGAATACCATAGGTTTCCATTATTTGTACGAAACCGCGTAATTTATCGTCGCTGCCGATAACTTCTATAATCATAGATGTAGGGGAAATATCAAGTACATTACCGCGGTATACATCGGCAATTTGAACAATTTGAGATCGCGTTGTAGACGTTGCTTTCACCTTGATAAGCATTAACTCACGACAAACTACATCATGATCATCAAATACTTTCACCTTAACCACATCAATCAGTTTGTAAATTTGCTTTTGAATTTGGTCAAGTGCACGGTCATCAGCCTCAACAGTAAGCGTAATGCGTGCATAGCCAGGCTTATTTGTAACGCCAGAAGTCATTTTCGTAACGTTAAAACCACGGCGATTGAAGAGTGCTAAAATACGAGTACCAATACCCGCCGTATTTTTGGCAATCACTAACACTTGATGTTCTTTAGCCATTATAGCACCCCTTTCTTGCCCATCATGCCACTCACAGTACCACCTGCTGGGATCATTGGCAATACATTATCCTCACGTTCAACGCGACAATCCATGACGATGCTTTCATCAGATGTAATATAGGATTTAAAATCTTTATTGAACGTTTCAACTGAATCGAAGCGCACTGCTTTCAAATCAAATGCATCAGCTAGCTTTAAGAAATCAGGACTCACTTCTAAATCTACATAGGAATAACGTCGGTCATTGAAGATTTGTTGCCATTGACGCACCATGCCAAGGTATCCATTGTTGATGATGACAATCTTAATTGGCAAATTATACTGACGAACCATCATAAGTTCTTCACAGGTCATTTGGAAACCACCATCGCCAACAACAAGGATGACCTGTTTGTTAGGAGCACCCACTTGAGCACCGATTGCCGCTGGTAAGCCATAGCCCATCGTACCAGCACCACCAGAAGTTACGATAGTATGTGGCGCCTTATGTGTTAAGAACTGAGCAGCCCACATTTGATGTTGGCCTACATCGGTTACGATAATAGCATCATCCTTAGCAATTTTATTGAGTTCAGATAATACATATTGAGGATGTAACTCACCATGAATCGATTTAGGAACAACCATAGGATATTCTTGTTGCCATTCTCGAATTTGCGCAATCCAAGATTCATGTGTAGTAGGTTCAACAAAAGTATTTAATTCGGTTAATACTCGTTTTAAATCGCCTACGATTGGTACGTTAATGGTAACGTTTTTATCGATTTCAGCTGGATCGATATCGATATGAATAATCTTTGCTTTTTTACAGAAGAAATCTGGATGACCTGTAATGCGGTCATGGAAACGAATACCAGCCGCAATAACGAGATCTGCATCTTCGGTACAATTGTTAGCCGCTACCGTTCCATGCATACCGACCATACCAAGAGCCAATTCATGGTTACCAGGGAATCCACCAAGGCCTACCAAGGTATTAGCTACAGGAATTTGAGCCTTTTCGGCCAATGCTTTAAGTTCTGCCATGGCACCGGATTTTAATACACCTGCACCTGCAATAATAAGAGGACGTTTCGCATTCTTAATAAGGGTTGCAGCCTTTTTAATTTGTCCTTGGTGACCTTTATAGGTTGGATCGTAACCTTCAAGTTGAATTGGCACATCGTACAATTTATTGTATTCTGTCATGGATATTTTTTCGGTTTGGATATCCTTAGGAATATCGATTAATACAGGGCCAGGACGACCTGTACCAGCAATGAAATACGCTTCTTTAATGATTCGTGGTAAGTCGTGAATATCTTGCACAAGATAGTTATGCTTTGTAATTGGCATGGTAATACCTTGTATATCCGCCTCTTGGAATGAGTCCTTACCAATTAGTGCGCGTCCTACTTGCCCCGTAATGGCTACCATAGGCACAGAGTCCATATAAGCAGTCATAATACCTGTTACAAGATTCGTAGCACCAGGGCCAGATGTGGCAAGGCATACGCCAACTTTACCGGATACGCGAGCATATCCATCAGCCGCATGAGCTGCACCTTGTTCATGACGCACAAAATAATGTTTAATTTCAGGGAAGCTATAAATTTCATCATAAATTGGAATTACCGCGCCACCTGGATAACCGAACATGTCGGTTACACCAAGGCGATGCAATGTTTCAAGGACAATACGTGCCCCATTGATTGTTTCTGCGCTCATAGGAACCCTTTCGACCAGCTATTCAGATAAAATTTCGCTGGAATTTAAACGTTTAATGGTATAACCATTCTTTTTAAAAGTATCAATAATGCTTTGAATATGTTCTTCACCATTGGTTTCTACAGTAACTTGTAATTCCACTTCGTGGAAGCGGTCAAGATTTTTAAACTGATTATGATCAAGTTTAATAACGTTTGCATCCGCATCTGCAAGCATTTGAGATACAGCAACCAATTGGCCTGGTTTATCTGGAAGGTTTACAGAGAATGTAAAGATACGTCCACGCAATACGAGACCTTTATTAATCATAGAAGAAATGGTTAATACATCGATATTACCACCGCTGACGATGGCTACTGCCTTTTTAGCTTTGCAGTCTAATTTTTTTAGACCCGCAAGAGGCAAAATACCAGAGTTTTCTGCTACTAATTTATGTTTTTCAACGAGCAACAAAAAGGCTTCCATCAACTCGTAGTCAGAGACAGTAACAATTTCATCTACATATTTCTTAATATATTCTAATGTAGTTTCGCCGATTTGACGTACAGCTGTACCATCTGCGATAGTTGCCACCTCACTAAGTGGTACAGGATGATCTGCTTTTAACGCAGCTATTGCACTAGCCGCACCTTCAGGTTCTACACCGATTACTTTGATGCTAGGATTCTTTAATTTAGCAGCAGCTGCGATACCAGAAACAATACCGCCACCACCTACTGGAACAAGTAATACATCCGCATCAGGCAATTCCTCAAGAACTTCAAGGGCAATAGTACCTTGGCCTTCGATGACATCTTCGTCATCAAAAGGATGGACGAACACATATCCGTGCTCTTGTTGTAATTCCATCGCTTTTTGGTACGCTTCATCATAAATCTCGCCCGATAATACGACCTCTGCGCCATATTGTTTTGTAGCATTCACCTTGATGAGAGGTGTATGTTTTGGCATGACGATAGTCGCCTTAATGCCAAGGCGTTTAGCCGCAAGGGCCACACCTTGTGCATGGTTGCCGGCGGACGCGGCAATAACACCGCGCGCCTTTTCTTCTTCCGTCAATTTAGCAATTTTATTATATGCTCCACGCACCTTAAAGGAACCTGTTATTTGTAAGTTTTCTGGCTTGATGTACACATCATTGCCACACTCTTCAGAGAACACATCGCTATGAAGCAGTTTAGTTTTTACCGTAATCGTGCTCAACCGTTCACGGGCTTCCATAAAATCATATAATTTATGCATAAGACACCTACTCTTGTAGTAATAACAATACTTCTCCTATTAGTCTTCTAAAATTTCGATAGCACCTTGTGCTGCAGAAGATACATGGAGAGCATATTTTTTAAGGTATCCAGTTACATTGGATTTGAATGGTTTCAATGCTGCTTTACGGCGAGCGATTTCATCGTCAGATACAGCTAATTCCAATTTGCCGTTTGGAATATCGATGTTGATGATATCACCATCTTCAACAACGGCGATTGTACCACCTGCTGCTGCTTCTGGAGATACGTGACCAATGGATGCACCACGCGTAGCACCAGAGAAACGACCGTCAGTCAACAATGCTACATCTTTATCAAGACCCATACCTGCGATCATAGATGTTGGTGTCAACATTTCACGCATGCCAGGACCACCTTTAGGGCCTTCGTAACGGATAACTACCACATCACCTTTTACGATTTTACCGCCTGTAATAGCTTCAACAGCTTCTTCTTCGCTGTTGAATACCTTTGCTGGGCCAGAGTGAACGAGCATATCATCATCTACGGCACCTGCTTTTACAACGGAACCGTCTACAGCAAGGTTACCTTTAAGAACGGCAATACCACCTGTTTCATGAACAGGATTATTCCATGGATGGATAACATCTTCATCCACAACATGAGCTGCTGTTGCAATTTCACCTTGTGTTTTAAGAGCTACAGTTTTGCAATCTGTATGCAAACGACCATTTTCTGCTAAACGTTTCAACACAGCAGATACGCCACCTGCAGCATACAAATCTTCGATGAAGTATTTACCAGATGGAGAAAGTTTGGATAATTGAGGTGTGTTTTGTGCAATGCGATCGAAGTCGTCCAAGGACAATGGTACACCTGCTTCGTGAGCGATAGCTGGCAAATGAAGTGCTGTATTAGAGGAACCACCCAAAGCCATATCTAGAGCTACTGCATTTTCAAAGGCTTCGCGTGTCATAATGTCTTTAGGACGAAGGTTTGCTTTCAATACCTCTACTGCTTGCATACCTGCTAATTTAGCAAGACGTAAACGTTCAGAGTATACTGCTGGGATTGTACCATTACCAGGAAGGCCCATACCAAGAGCTTCTGTTAAGCAGTTCATTGTATTAGCGGTGTACATACCAGAGCAAGAACCACATGTTGGACATGCGGTATTTTCGATTTCAGCTAACTCAGTATCACCCATTTCACCAGTTTGATGTTTACCTACTGCTTCGAATACATCAGACAAACCGATTTTTTTGCCATTGTGTACGCCTGCAAGCATAGCACCACCGGATACGAATACGGATGGAATGTTTAGACGAGCTGCAGCAATCAACATACCAGGTACTACTTTATCGCAGTTTGGAATGAATACCATAGCATCAAATGGTGTTGCCATAGCTGTTGCTTCGATGGAATCAGCGATGATATTACGAGTTACCAAGGAGTATTTCATACCGATGTGGTTCATCGCCAAACCGTCACAAATACCGATTGTATTGAACTCGATTGGCACACCACCTGCGTTGCGAATGCCGTCTTTTACGGCTTGTACAATATTTTTCAAGCCCACATGACCAGGAATGATTTCATTGAAGGAATTGGCAATACCAATGACCGGTCTACCTAATTCTTCGTCTACGAAACCGAGTGCTTTTAATAAAGATCTGTGTGGTGCACGTGCTACGCCTGTTTTTAAATTGTCACTTCTACAACTCATGATATTCTCCTCACTTCTTTTGAAAGTATCCACTTGGACAGCTTTCACAATGAACAAAAAAAAGACGATTCCAAAGAACCGTCTTAAAAGTTTACAAATGATATTCCTTTTGTTTACAGAATTCCTTAATACATACATAAAAACCTATGTACCCCATGGAATACATACAAATAAGAAACACTATAGTCAAATCTTATTGATTGTATATTAAACCATTCGCGGAACTTTTAAGACAAAAACGTGTTAAGTTGTTGTTCATAATTCGAATGTTTTTAATAATCACGACCAGCGCGATAATCAACAAGCTAATGACTAAACCGAACATGTTTCCTCCTAAAATAATCTGTAACGATAAAACTATAATAACACGTTCTATAGTGTCATGCAATAAATATTCTATAGATTTATTATATTTTTTTTATGAAGTTCACCATACCCAATAGCTATACCCATATATGTTTATGCACCAATATTTGATATACAAAAATCCCCCGCCGTAGCGAGGGATTTATATATTATAAAATACCGAACAGCCACATACCAAATGTACCAGCCCAGAAGTGAATCATAAAACTTACTACAGAAATAGCAAGACCTACGCGCCACCATGTGCCTTGAGGTACATAGCCTGCACCGAAGAATATTGGTGTTACACCAGAGCTATAATGCGTTAATGTACAGCCAGGGCTATTCATCAAACCAAAGAGCAAGATGGTAAATGGAATCGGTGCACCCATGGCAACCAAAATGGCTGCAAAGGCGGAGAATAATGCGGTAATACGCGCCGTACCACTAGCAAAGAAGTATTGAGAGTATACAAATGTCGCAGAGATGATAAAGGATGCCCAGAACCAATCAATACCTGCAAGATGTTGGCTTACAAAATTGGCAAACACAGCTACTACGCCTAATTTCCCAAGTAAACCAGCCATACCTACAAGCGTACCCATCCAGATGAGGATATCCCAACCGGTGCGTTCACCTAAAATATCTTCCCATGTAAGGGATCCTGTTACCACACAAGCAAGTACACCCATCATAGCGACTACTGTAGGATGTAACTTCGTCCAAATCGCTGTAGCCCAAAGCAAAATACAAAGAACAAAGATAATAGCCACAGAAATTTCAGATTTTGTAATCGGCCCAAGTGCATTTAATTCCTTTTGAGCCATCTCAGCCGCCTCTGGTGTTTCCTTGATTTCAGGTGGATAGATCTTATAGATAAACCATGGCATGAGAATCATACAGATAACACCTGGAATAACGCCTGCTTGGAACCATTCCCACCAAGAAATATCATAGCCAAATAATTTCGCACCTAAGGATGTGATCAACAGGTTGCCGCTACAAGCAGTTAAAAAGATGGTTACTGTAATCGTATTAATGGTGTGAGCCGTCGTCATCAAGTACGCCCCTATTCGACGTGCCGTATTGCCATGAGGCTCAGAGTCAAAGGCGAGAGAAATATTTTGGACGATTGGGAAAATGATACCGCCCCCACGCGCTGTATTAGATGGCGTAGCTGGAGAGATAATCAAATCCGTACAAGCTAATGCATAGGCTAGTTTCAGAGAACTTGTACCAAAGGCACGAATCAGTGTGTATGCAATGCGCTTACCAAGGCCGGAATTAATAATACCTCTAGAAAAGAATACGGCTGCTACGATAAGCCACACATTAGCCTCTGCATAGCCACCCAAAGCTTGCACCATCGTAATAGAGCTCGTTGCCACAGCAGCAACAATACCAAAGAGTGCCATAATACCCGTCGGCCAAGGGCGCAAAATAAAACCAACAATCGTAGCCGTAAAGATAGCCAACAAATGCCAACCTTCAGGCTTAATCGCCTCTGTATGAGGCAAAAACCAAATAATCAGGCCAATCAAAACGGTTAAGGCCGCTCGTGTCCATGTACTCATAATCCCTCCAAAAATTCCTTAATCTTAGGTTTTTGACGCAATGTCTCCATTTGTTCATCAGTCAATAATTTAACCTTATCTCGGTCTTTATTAACAAGGCAGAAAAATCCTATATAGTCGCCCTTATTAGCTCTAAATTGATGAATTGTATTACCTGGAATTTCAATAAAGTCCCCTTGTGCTACATCATAAATTTCATCACCTAGTAACAGCTGCCCCTTACCGCGGCCAATCATAACCATATGTGTATGCTCATGATATTCTAACGTAGAGTAGCCCCCGGGCAAACATTCAAAATAACGGAATTGGCAGGGAATGTCATAAGCCCCATCATATAGCACTTGTCGCGTTACATCCTTAAAAGGACTACCATCTTGTTTATACACCAAGGTATCGACGCCATCCCATTTAAAATTTTCCGAATCAAACTTGCGTATCATCTCATCACCTCACAATACAAAAAGGGCTGTATCGAAACGATGTTTCAATACAGCTCTATGAATTCGATTATTTAAAGAGACGTTTAATCGTACCTAGTAAACCATGGCTATGTTCACGAACACCATCAACCACGGACTCTACATCAAATCCAGTTCGTTCAATAGCTGTTGTAATCGTTTCAACAGATACCTTTGCTGGATCAAAAGATACAGTAGCCGTTTTATTTGGCAAATCAACTTCGGAGCTGAGTACGCCATCTAGGCCTAATGTAGCACCTTCTACTGTTTCCTTACAATTATTACACATCATACCAGGTACAGTGAATACCTTTGTTACAACGCCATTATCTTCACCACAACCGCAATCTTTACACATAGTAGTACCTCCTAATCGTTAGCTTCCTTATGTTTTTCATCATTTTTAGCCCCAGCTGTCACATCGATAGTGGTAGCAGATTTAACGGCTTCCTTTGTTTCATCGACAGCTTTCTTTGGGCCGGAAAGAGCATCTTTAAATTCGTTGATCCCCTTACCAATCGCTTTACCCACTTCAGGTAATTTACCAGGTCCGAAGATAACTAGAGCAATCACTAAAATAACTATTAATTCAGGTGTTCCTATAGACCCCATTTGTATCTCCTTTATATTTACTTAATACTACATCAATCAGTGTACATCATTATACGCATCTTTGTCCACATACCATGTCATAGGTTCTTGTGAAAGCACTGCACCCGGCAGTACACGACCGATACGTTTATCCCATGATGTATCTTCATAATCCTCACGTTGGTACAAAACCTTTGTAAGGGCAGTCCGTTTACTTTCACCAGTCACAGTGAACCAAAGGACATCTGTTTTCGCCAAAAACGAGAAGGTCATGGAAATGCGTTCCCACACCTTGCCATCCTCAACGGGCACAACGTTGCGATCTGCTACACGCAGTGCATGAGAACCCGCAAAAAGTCCTGCTGTATGACCATCCTCACCAAGATCTAGGATCGCTAAATCCAGGCCAGATTTTTTACAAGCTTTAAGAACATTGCCTATTTCTTTCTCGTACTCGTCAGCCGCCTCTATAACAGTTTTCGAATTGGTGTTAATAGGGAAAAAATGGGCCGCCCCCTTCGCCTTACAAAGCAAAAATGGTTTTACACGGTTGAAATAATTATCTTCATGAGACTGAGGCAAAAATCGCTCATCAGTCCAGACAAAAAATATCCGTTCCCAGTTAACACGCTCAATGTACTCAGCGGAGTTCAATGTCTCTAACAAACCATTGATGACTGTGCCTCCAGTGATACCTACAATGCATGTTTCGGTGCGGCTGATTTCTTCATTGGTGAAAGCAATAAAATCCTCCGCCAATGCAGCGACCACATCACTAGGGGTATCATAACATTTAATTGTATCTTGAGCCATAAAATATGGACCTCCTAAAACTATCTTAATAGTTCTATTATATACGTTTTGTCAATGTATGAAAAGGAAAAACCGATGTAACACATTATATGAGTCACATCGGTTCTAATGATCTGAGTATGTAGTTCTAATTTACAGACGATTTAGCACACCTTATTACAAAATAGTCTTACTTTTGGCCAAATTTAGGGCGACGGCGTTCTGTAAAGGCAAGAACACCTTCTTTGAAATCTTCAGAAAGACCTAATTCACATTGGTTTTCTACTTCAAATGTCTTATATTCTTCCCAGCCTACTAAGAAACTTCTCCACATCATTTCCTTCATAACGCGGTACGATTTTGCAGGGCCTTTTGCTAATTTTTCAACTAGGCGTCTTGTAGCAGTCTCTAAATCCTCTGGTTCACAAACTTTATATACAAAACCAAGTTCTTTACCTTTTTCAGCGGAAACCGCTTCACCAGTCATGACAATGTGCATAGCACGGTTCATACCGATAGATCGAGTCAATAAGAACAAACCGCCCGCATCAGGTGCAAGGCCTACGTTTACGAAGGCTTGAATAAAGCGTACATTATTAGCTGCAACCACAAAGTCTGCAGCCAACGCCATATTAAATGCCGCACCTGCTGCAGCGCCTTGAAGACTCATGATAACAGGTTTAGGTAAGCGTTTCATAGCCATAGAAATCTGCGCTACTAGCTCAACGATTTCAAATAAAGACTCTGTATCACCTTCGTTTACAGCGCGTTCCATTTCTGTTAAATCGCCACCAGCAGAGAATACCTTACCTTCAGCATTGATGAGCAATGCACGAACACTTTCATCATTATGTGCTTTATCTAAAACCTCAAGGATCTCCTTGCACATCTCAATATTAAAACCATTCGCCACTGTAGGGCGATTAAATGTCAACGTACCAATGCCGTTATCCACTACGTATTGAATTGTATTATAAATCATATGAGTTCTCCTATATGAAAATCTATTTTCGAAAAAATTCGATTATTATATGTATATTATAGGAGAATTAAATATGGATGTAAATGTAAAATTACTGCTTTTCACTAAACCCAATATTAAATAAATTTTCGAATTGAGTAATAGACTCTGGCAAAATAGCTTTGTATTTAACATAAAAATCTTGTAATTCTTCAGATGTAATTTCTATAACATTTTTCATTTTTTTCATATTGTCAATTGTAGGTGCATATAGGTAAATATAATAGCCTTTATCTTCATATGCTTTAAAACTAAGAGCATCTAATACTGTCGCTTGTTTTGCTTTAACTTGAACAACGGCTTTTTTTACATTATTAATATCACGAGAAATAAATTAACATTCAATTTTTACAGTCGTTGATTTATTAGCAATAGAGTTAGAAAGAAGATAGTATCCTTCAACAATTTGAATGTAAGAAATTACTAATTCCTCTAATTCAAAAGCAGGCAAATTATCAATAATATTATCTGCTATATTTAAATTAACATCATAAAATTCTTCATTCGATAATTTATTAAACACAAACTTAGAATATTCAATGATATTAAGATCTTTTAACTTTTCAGTAATACCACCATTAGGTCTATTAAAGGAGGCCTTTAACTGCCCAGGCACTTCCAATCCAAATGCATATGCCTCAACAGGCAACACTGCCCCAATATCTAATTTTTTATTTAGATAAACTTTTGCTACTTCTTTTACTCTACAAATCCAGTAAATACCATTCAAATCTCGTGTCCAAAATAAATCATTTTTCTTAGCATTCTTAAAGATATTCAAAGCCGAATTAAGTCTCTTTCCGTTCTCATGTACATTAGCCTTAGTCTTTATGTAAATGATACTCTAAGAATGTACAAAAATGATGATATAAGAATGTACAATTTTAATTGTATCACCGATACTATAG
>OKVL01000753.1_pt1 | contig 17029 bp, 17 predicted proteins | sample 1606791 | NCBI WGS metagenome assembly OKVL01 (sample SAMN03281006, study PRJEB24777) | human gut metagenome | isolation source: fecal sample PR165 from 1 month old male Malay infant, vaginally delivered...
GGGTTGGCTCGGAATTTTCTGGCGGCTTGGCAACCAAAATCTGCTCCATGCTCATGGGGGCTTGACCACGAGCAACAAGGTCTTAAGATAAGCGGAGGCCCCTCCGTTTAAGTGGAGTCCGTTTGCCTTCTTATCGCAGAATCGGTGCCGGTGTCATGTCTCTCATACGCATAGGCTGGTTTTGAACTTTCTGGCAGGCGGCAGGTGTCCGCATCCCGGGCCGCCGACTGAATCTGCATCCGCTACAGCAGGAGCAATAGAATGACCGGAACAATCGACTTGAAGCTGAACATCAATGGCAGGGAGCAGCAGCTTGCCGTCGAGCCGCGTGTGACGCTGCTGGACGCCCTGCGCGAGCATATTGGTTTGACCGGAACCAAGAAGGGCTGCGATCAGGGGCAGTGCGGCGCCTGCACCGTTCACATCGATGGCAAACGCGTGCTCGCCTGCCTGACGCTTGCCGCCCAGGCCGAGGGCCGCGCGATCACCACGATTGAAGGCATCGCGGCAGAAGATGGCGAATTGCATCCTGTCCAGGCAGCCTTTCTCGAGCATGATGCCTTTCAGTGCGGTTATTGCACGCCGGGACAGATCATGTCGGCGGTTGCCTGCATTCGCGAAGGACATGCGGGATCTGACAACGAGATTCGTGAATATATGTCGGGCAACCTCTGCCGGTGCGGGGCCTATTCCCATATCGTGGCTGCTGTCCGTGAAGCTGCGGAGGCCGCATCATGAAGAATTTCACCTATCTGCGTGCAGGTTCGGCGGACGAGGCGCGCACGGCCGCCGCGCTTGCCGGGAGCATGATCCTGGCCGGCGGCACCACATTGCTTGATCTTGCCAAATGCGGGGTTGCCGAACCGGAAACCGTCGTCGATATCACGCATCTCACCGGCCTTGACCGCATAGAGGTCGACAGGACCCGGGCATCGATCGGATCGCTTGCCCGCATGAGTGCGGTGGCCGATCATCCCGCAATGCAGGACGCCTTTCCGGCCGTCACGCAATCTCTGGCGCTGGCAGCCTCCGCGCAAATCCGCAACATGGCGACCATTGGCGGCAACCTGCTGCAGCGCACGCGCTGTCCCTATTTCCGTGACGCGGCCGTATTCCCCGCCTGCAACAAGCGCAGTCCCGGCTCCGGGTGCACTGCCCTTGGCGGCGTGACCCGCAATCACGCGGTTCTGGGAACGAGCGACGCCTGCATTGCCACCTATCCGGGCGATCTGGCTGTCGCGCTGGTTGCCTTTGATGCGGTTGTGCATCTGGGAAGCCGCGAGATACCGATCGATGACTTCTTCCTGCTGCCCGGCAATCATCCGGCTCGCGAACACGCCATGGAGCGCGGCGAAATCATCACCTCCGTAACAATACCGCTATCAGCCGCCGCACGGCGCTCCACTTACCTCAAGGTCCGCGACCGGCAGTCCTATGAGTTTGCTGCCGCCAGCGCCGCTGTCGGGCTGGAACTGGATGCCGACGGAAGGACGGTTCGCGATGTGCGCATAGCCCTTGGGGGCGTTGCAACGAAGCCGTGGCGGGCCCGCGCGGTGGAGGCGGCATTGATCGGCAAGGTGCTGGAACCGGAGCTGGTCCGTCAGGCCAGTCTCCTTTCCATGCATGGCGCGGCTGATCACGGCGCGAACCACTACAAGATCGATCTTGCTCCGCGTGTGATCACGCGCGCTGTCCTGCAACTGGGAGGTCTGGCATGACTTTCATCAATCCAAAGGCCAAGCATGGCGATGCATCCGACGGCAATCTCGGCGGACGCCTGTCAAGGCTCGATGGCCCCGCCAAAATCACCGGCAGTGCGACCTATGCGGTCGAACATCAGATCGAGGGGCTGGTCCATGCCGTAACGGTGCAGAGCACGATTGCAGCCGGTATCGTAACATCCGTCGATGCCAAGGCTGCGGAAGCATCGCCGGGCGTGCTCCTGGTGTTGACGCCCGACAATATCATGCCGCTGAAGTCAGCGACGACGTGGGCCGGTACGCCCGGCCCGGAAGGTCCGTTTCTGGCGCTGCCGAGGATTGTGAGCTTCAATGGCCAGCACATCGCTGCCGTTGTGGCCGAGACCCTGGAGCAGGCCACGGCCGCCGCCGCCCTCATCAGGGTCACTTATGAGGAAAAGGAGCATGTTTACGGCCTCGACGACCCCAGGGCCGGGGACGGGGTGCCGATCGAGCGCATGACGATGTCCCGGGGCGATGCCGAGAAGGCATTGGCCGAGGCTCCGGTGCGGATCGAACAGGAATACCGGACGCCGCGCGAATACAACGTTGCCATCGAACCGCACGGCATCATCGCGCAGTGGGAGGGGGACAGCCTCACGCTATGGGAGCCAAGCCAATGGATCGACGGCATGGCCCGTTCTTACGCCGAATGGTTTGACATACCGTTCGAGAATGTCCGCATGATCTCGCCCTATATCGGCGGCGGCTTCGGCTCGAAAGCGCTGTCGCTGCCGCATGGCGCCGGTGCCGCGATCGCCGCGCGGATGCTTGGCAAACCGGTGAAGCTTGTAGTCACGCGTCCGCAAACCTTCACCGCCTATGGCGGCCGTCCCGCCACCCGTCAGACATTGGCCCTTGGGGCAACCAGGGAGGGCAAACTCCTTTCCGTCGTGCAGCATGGCGTCAACGAGACATCGATGCTTGGCGTTGCGGTCGAGCCGCTCGGTTCTGTCACCGCGATCATGTATGCGGTGCCCAATTTCAGCTCGCGGCAGAATGTCATTCCGCTCAACACGGTCACCCCGGGTGCCCTGCGGGCGCCGGGAGAAAACCCCAGCGCGTTCGGCATTGAATCGGCGATCGATGAGCTTGCCTATGAAGTGGGCATCGATCCCCTGCAGATCCGCCTGCTGAACTATGCCGAGGAAGATCCGGAGGCGAAAATTCCCTGGTCGACCCGTCGGCTGCGGGAGGCCTTCGCCGCAGGCGCGGAAGCCTTCGGCTGGTCAAAGCGCTCGCCGGCGCCGCGTTCGATGCGCGAAGGCAACCAGCTGATCGGCTGGGGTGTCGCGGCAGGGACCTATCCGGTGCGGCGCACACCTGGTGAGGCGCTGGTCCGCATTCTCGCCGATGGCACGGCGGAGGTCGCGAGCAGCAGCATCGACATGGGGCAGGGAACCTATACGATCCTTGCCCAGACCGCCGCTGAGGTTCTGGGCATTCCGGTTGACCGGGTTCGCGTGAAACTCGGAGACTCCGCCTTGCCCCGGGCACCGGTTGCCGGCGGCTCGCAACTTGCCAACCTGATGACGGGCGCTGTCCACAAGGCAGCCCACGCGGCACGCGATGAGCTGATCGGTCTTGCGCTCAATCATCCGAGTTCGCCTTTTCTCGATCAGCAGACCAATACCCTGACCATTGCCGATGGCGTGATTTCGACGCCGCGGAGTGAAAAGCCCAATATTTCCATCGCCGATTTCATGAGCGTCATCGGGCAGGAAAAGGTTGAGGCGTTGCGCGATACCCTGCCGGAGGACAAGAAGAACACGCAGGACCGCTACAACAACTTCACCACCATGATGACGATGAAGCCTCCAACGGAAGGCGGCTATTCCCTGCACAGCTGGTGCGCGCATTTTGTCGAGGTGCGGGTTGATGCGGATTTCGGCACCGTGCGTGTCTCGCGCATGGTCTCGGCGCTTGATTCAGGCCGCCTGTACAATCCCAAGCTGGCGGAAAGCCAGTGGCGGGGCGGCATCATCATGGGCATCGGCCAGGCACTGCTGGAGGAGGGCGTCGTCGATCCGCGCTACGCCCGCGTGATCAACAACAATCTCGGCGACTATCTCGTGGCGACCAATGCGGATATCCCGGATCTGCAGGTGATCTCCGTGGGTATCCCCGATCATCATGCTTCCGTGCTCGGCGGCAAGGCGGTTGGAGAATTGCCGATCGTTGGCGTGGCTCCGGCCATAGCGAACGCGGTTTTTCATGCCACGGGAAAACGCATCCGGGACCTGCCGATCACTCTCGATAAGCTCCTGTAAGGCCTGCCCGCAGACAGGAAGCCATCTGACGATATGTGTTTCGCGCATGCATGGCGCGAAACACGCTTGTTTGAGCATATTCCTGCGGAGATAGGCGGTCATTGGCAAAACAATGCCTCCTCTCGAAACTGATCTTCTCTACCTTGCAGCAGCGGCGGCGTAATGGCATGGCTGAAAAGCATCTGCCACGGCGTTGCCACGCTGGTAGACCTGTATGATCGATTGTTGGTGAGAGGAAACCTGTTCAATGCCTGGCCCTTATGTTGTGCGCGTTCATGGTGACGAAGACCTTCCGGAAAAGGTGGATGTAGTCGTTGTCGGCGGCGGTATCATAGGAGCCTCGACGGCGCTCGAACTGGCCGAACGGGGCCTCAAGGTGGCCCTGTGTGAAAAGGGCGGCATCGGCCAGGAACAATCCAGCCGCAATTGGGGATGGGTGCGTATATCGCGCCGTGACCCGCGCGAAGTGCCGCTGATGGCGGAGGCGTTGCGCCTGTGGTCCGGTTTTGATCAGCGGCTTGGCCGCGATACCGGGTATACGCGTGCGGGTATTCTGTTCACCGCGCCGGATGACAAATCCTACGAGGAAAACCAGCGCTGGCTGCAGAATCTGGAGGGTTATCAGCTGGAGAGCCGCATGATCAGCGGCAAGGAGCTCGACGATCTTCTGCCGGGCGGACATCTGCCCCTGAAAGGTGCCCTGTATACTCCCGTCGATGGGCGGGCTGAACCGCAGAAGGCGGCACCCGCCATCGCTGAAGCGGCGCGTGACAAAGGCGCGTCCATCCTCACGGAATGCGCGGTGCGGGGCATCGAAACAACCGGCGGCAAGATATCCGGTGTTGTCACGGAACGGGGGACAATCGGATGCAGTGCGGTCGTGCTCGCCGGCGGCGCGTGGTCCAATCTGTTTTGCGGCCTCTATGGCATCGACCTGCCGCAACTCAAGGTGCTGAACACCGTCATCCGCACCAAGCCGCTGCAGGGAGGCCCGGAAACGGCGCTCTGGTCCAAGGATTTTGCCATCCGCAAGCGTCAGGACGGGGGATACACCATTGCCTCCGGCCATGAGAACATTGTCGATATCGTGCCGAAATCATTCCGCTATGCGCGGCAGTTCCTGCCGGCACTGAAACTGGAATGGAATTCCCTGTCCTTTCGCTTGGGCGGCCGTTTCTTTGACGAGGCGCGCATGCCGGCCAAATGGAAAATGGATGAGGCAAGCCCGTTCGAGTATCACCGGGTCCTTGATCCCAAACCATCGCTCGATCTGTCGAACCGCTTTTTCGACAGCCTCAAAGCGGCATTTCCCGTATTCAATCAGGCGGAGATTGCCCAGCGCTGGGCCGGCTATATCGACGCCACGCCTGATGCTATACCTGTCATTTCGGCCGTCGACGAAATCCCCGGCTTTCACATCGCCACGGGCTTTTCCGGCCATGGGTTCGGCATAGGACCGGCTGCCGGGCGTTTGATGGCCGATATCGTGACCGGGCGCACGCCGGTGGTGGACGCGGCGGCTTTCCGGTTTTCCCGTTTCAGTGACGGGTCCAAGATAACGCCGATCACCGGATTTTGAGTGTGGTGCACAATGACCAATGCAACGGCAGTTTCAAAAAAGCGCGCACTATGGTCGCGTATTCTTACAGAGGCAGCGACGGTGAGCGAGCGCGAACCGACGCTTTCCGCGTTTCTGCAGCACGCGGTATTGCGCTTCGACAATCCTGAGGATGCGCTGTGCCAGCAGCTGGCGGATGTTCTCGCCAGCCCGGTCGTGACAAGCGAAAAACTATGGGATCTGTTCAGCGGCGTGCTGAAAGAGAACCGGGCGGTGCTGTCCGGAATGGAGGCGGATGTCAGCGCCGTCCTTGAGCGCGATCCTGCCACCAGGAGCGCATTGCATGTGCTGCTCTATCTCAAGGGGTTCCACGCGATCCAGGTCCACCGGTTTGCCCACCATTTGTGGAATACGGGCCGGGAGGATATGGCTGCTTTCCTGCAATCGCGATCGTCACGTGTTCTGCAGGTCGACATTCATCCCGCCGTGCGCATGGGAAAGGGTGTGTTCTTTGATCATGCCACCGGCATCGTCGTCGGCGAAACCGCCGTGATCGAAGACAATGTTTCCATTCTGCAGGGCGTGACGCTGGGCGGTACGGGGAAGGACACCGGAGACCGGCATCCCAAGGTGCGCCACGGCGTTCTCATCGGTGCCAGTGCCACCGTTCTTGGCAATATCGAGATCGGCGTCAATTCCAAGATCGGCGCCGGTTCGGTTGTCCTGAAATCCGTCGAAAACAGGAAAACGGTGGCAGGTGTTCCCGCCAAGGTCATCGGCGGCGTGCAGGAAAGGGAGCCAGCCCGTTCCATGAACCAAATTCTTTATGATGTCGGGCTTTGAACTCTGCGGAAGACGATCGGCCTATCCCGTCGGATTGTCGTTGGCTATTCCGCGCTTGTCAGTTTCTTTCAGCCGCGCCATCGAGAATTTCAGGACATTTTGCACGACATCCAGCTCGTGACGGCCGGTGGGCGTCGCACCGCGGGCATCTTCGGTGAGTTTCAACATTTTCCGGAGCAATTCGCGAATTTCGAATTCGGACAATGGAGCCATTGTTTGAATGTCTTCGATACGCATCGGTTTGTTGTCGCCGTGTTCATGCATCACGATTCCCATTGAAATCCTTTTCAGCCGGGGTGTCTGGACATGGGTTTCTTCAAGTCGCGCAAGAATTGAAAATTATTACCGCCACAATCGCGTTGCGTTCGGACAAGTCTAACCGGTGCTTGGATCACCATAGAGATGGCGGTTGATCGCTCCCGTCATTTTTGAACAACGACATTGCAATATGCCTATTCATTGCACTTGACCCCATTGCGCAATCTGAAACATAGTCGGGAGGCGGATGGTTCCAAGGAAAAACACCGGTCGATTGCCGGTGAAAATCAACATCCGCACTTGGGGGCGGGCATGACGATACAGGGCAAAACACCATTCGGGTCAGCCAGACCCTGATGCGCACCTTTGTGTTTCTGGGGATATTCTTTCTATTCTGGATTACCACGACTCCATTTCCCGATTTGAGCGCTGTCATCAATCCCGCCGATCCGCGCTCCGACGCACTTTATCAGGCGGTGATGCTGCTCCTCTCCGCCATGCTGCTCTTCTTCGGCTTGCGACACCCCCTCCGGCGAATGATCCTGCAGCCAGCCGCTCTGCTTTCGGCAATTTTCATCTGGTATATCTTCGTTTCGATCCTGTCGCTTCACCCGGACGTTGCCGTGAAAAGGGCCATTCTTGGCGCACTGGTTTGCATGAACGCGAGCATATTCCTGCTCCTGCCAAAATCGGAGCGGCATTTTGCGGCACTTCTGAGTTTGGCCACCCTGGTGATGCTGGGATTCGCTTATTGGGGCGTCACGGTCTGGCCGCAATATGCGATTCACAATATCGGCGATTTTGCCGAACGGGAACTGGCAGGCGATTGGCGCGGTCAGTTCTCGCACAAGAACATCACCGCAGGCGTGATGGTCATATCGGTCTTCTTCGGCCTGTACGCATGGTCATCCCATCTGCGCCTGAGGGCCGTTGTCATTGTCGTCCTGTCAACATACTTCCTGTTCAGGACCGGTGGTAAAACCTCTTCGGCAGCTCTGCCGGCCACGCTTGTTCTTGCAGCCCTGTTCGAGCGTTTGCGATCGCTGCGTTTCCTCATCGTTCTGGGCGGAATTATCGCCATCAACTTCGTCACGGTCGGCGCGGCTTTTCTCGAGCCGGTGCGCGAGCTGCTGGCCTCGGTCGGAATAGACCCGACATTCACGACACGCACCGATATTTGGCGGCTTGCGATCAATGCGGTGGCACGGCAGCCGATCACCGGATACGGCTTTGACGTGTTCTGGGGGTCTCCTGAACTGATTTATGGCGGCGGCCAGATCGAAAGCGGAGCGTTGAACGCGGGAACCGCCCACAATGGCTATGTTGATACGCTCGTTTCAGCTGGAATTCCCGGCCTCATACTCATCTTCGTCTGGCTGTTGATTCTGCCGATCATTTATATCGAGCGGGCAGAAGAACAGGGAGGAAACCCGCATCTGACGCGCCTTTTCTCCCGTATTTGGCTCTACGTGATTTTTGCGAGCTGTACGGACACCCTTTTCTTCCAGAATCGCAATCCGGTCTGGTTCGCGCTGCTCATTGCCGTCTTTGGCCTGCGTTTTCAGGCCAAGTCGGACATGATCGAGAGTGCCGTGCCAAGGGTGGCAACGGGTGCCTTGTCGGCGCAGCCCACGTAAACCATCCCGATAACCGATGGAGTTTCATGACAATCCGTCGGGCTGACGCGCCCCGCACGCGCTTCGGTACTTGGCATTCTCGCTATCTTTCCGTGACAGATTTCCCTCGGCTGCTGCCCGCAACCGGGCGCTTTGTCGTGACTCAAAACCGTCTTGTTATTTGTATTACTATATTATAGTAATACGCCTGAGGTCTGGGAGGATCTTGTAAATTTGACCAATTTCGGGAGGAGACGTCATGATTTCCATGAAGAGAATTCTGCTTGCCAGCACGGTTGCCATGTTGTGCGCTGGTGCTGCGCATGCGGCTGATTTGACAGTCGGTTTTTCACAGATCGGCTCCGTGTCGAAGATCGAAGCCAAGAAACGCGGCGTCGATCTCAAAATTGCCGATGCCCAGCAGAAGCAGGAAAACCAGATCAAGGCGATCCGCGGCTTTATTGCGCAAGGTGTCGACGCCATCTTCATCGCCCCGGTCGTGGCGACAGGGTGGGACACTGTTCTTGCCGAGGCCAAGGAAGCCAAGATCCCGGTCATTCTTTTGGACCGCACCATCGAAACAGCCAATGACGGTCTCTATTTGACTGCGGTTACGTCCGATACCGTCCATGAAGGCAAGGTTGCCGGCGAATGGCTCGTCAAAGCGGTGGCCGGCAAGGACTGCAAGGTTGTTGAATTGCAGGGAACGGTTGGTTCAAGTCCTGCCATCAACCGCAAGAAGGGTTTCGAGGACGGAATCGCCTCGGCCACCAATATCAAGATTACCCGCAGCCAGACTGGCGACTTTACCCGTTCCAAGGGCAAGGAAGTCATGGAAGGCTTTCTCAAGGCGGAGAACGGCGGCAAGAATATCTGCGCTCTCTATGCGCACAATGACGATATGGCCGTTGGTGCGATCCAGGCAATCAAGGAAGCCGGGTTGAAGCCGGGCAAGGACATTCTCGTCGTGTCTGTCGATGCGGTGCCTGATATTTTCAAGGCGATGTCCGAAGGGGAAGCGAACGCAACGGTTGAGCTGACCCCGAACATGGCGGGACCAGCCTTTGATGCCTTGAAGGCATTCAAGGACAGCGGAAAAGCCCCGCCAAAGTGGATACAGACGGAATCGAAGCTCTACACACAGGCCGATGACCCGAAGAAGGTCTACGAGGAAAAGAAGGGCCTGGGATACTGATCAGGACCACCGTGCCAGCCGTCCCGTTCGGGCGGCTGGTTACCGATCGGAAATCCGCTGATGGGGAGACGGCGCAATGACGGACAAACCCGGTCTTCTTGCGGTAGAGGGTATTTCCAAATCATTTGTTGGTTTCAAAGCGTTGGATGGCGTTGATTTCACCGTCAGGCCGGGGGAAATCCATGCGCTTCTCGGCGAAAATGGCGCGGGGAAATCAACGCTGATCAAAGTGCTGACTGGTGTCCACCAGCCGGATGCCGGCGTGATCAAAATCGACGGGCAACCGGTGGCCATGCGGGATACGCAGCATGCACAACATCTCGGTATCGGTACAGTTTACCAGGAAGTGAATCTGCTGCCCAATATGTCCGTTGCCGATAATCTCTTCATCGGGCGCCAGCCAATGCGGTTCGGCTTTGTCAACCGCAAGCTGATGGAAAAACAGGCGCGGGAATTGCTGGCGCAATATGACCTGCATCTGGATGTTTCGTCCGATTTGTCCCGTTACTCCGTTGCTGTGCAGCAACTCGTGGCAATCGCCCGCGCTGTCGATATGTCGGGGCGCGTTCTTGTCCTTGATGAACCGACCGCCAGTCTTGATCGCCATGAGACCGAGATCCTGTTCGCCATACTCCGCCAGTTGCGCGCACGCGGCTTTGGTATTGTTTTCATTACGCATTTCCTCGATCAGGTCTATGAAATCTGTGATCGGGTCACGGTCCTGCGCAACGGAAAGCTGGCCGGCAGCGCTTTGACTGCGGAACTTCCAAAGATCGATCTGGTTTCCCTGATGCTTGGACGGGCCTTGGCGGTCGCAACGCACAATACGCGCCATGACCGGCCTGTCCCCGCCATCAAACCGTTCTCTTTCAAGGGACTTGGGCGCAGCCGCAGCATTGCGCCGTTCGATCTCGATATCGGTGAAGGTGAAGTGATCGGCATGGCGGGGCTTTTGGGATCCGGCCGCACGGAGACCGCCAAAATCCTGTTCGGAATCGACGCCGCGGACACGGGGCATATCCGCATAGACGGACATCCCGTACTCATCCGCACACCGCAGGACGCTGTCGCCTGCGGGTTCGGTCTGTGCCCGGAAGATCGCAAGTCCGACGGAATCATAGGCGACCTTTCCGTGCGCGAGAATATTTGCCTGGCGTTGCAGGCCCAGAAAGGCTGGTTCAACCGGTTGTCGAGCCGTGAGCAGATCAGCCTGGCCGACAAATTCGTCAAGGCGCTCGATATCCGCACCACGGATATTGAGAAGCCGATCAAATTTCTATCCGGCGGCAACCAGCAGAAGGTTATTCTTGCCCGCTGGCTTGCAACCAATCCCCGGTTTCTCATTCTCGATGAGCCGACGCGCGGTATCGATGTGGGCGCGCATGCCGAGATCATCGCGCTGATCAACCGGCTTTGCGACGATGGCATGGCACTGCTTGTCATCTCCTCGGAGATCGAGGAAATCGTTGCCTACAGCACCCGTGTCATTGTCCTGCGGGATCGCGCGCATCGCGGGGAAATTTCCGGTGACGATATCACGACATCAAACATCATGCAGATCATTGCTGCTGAATCTGAAGGGGTCCCTGCATGATCCGTCTGAATACTGCAGCGTTGACGAAAGCCATGCCGCAGCTGCTTTCGCTGATGCTCATACTGTTTCTCAATTATCTGGCATTCCCCGGATTTTTCGAAATACGTCTTCAGGACGGCCGGCTGTTCGGCAGCCTGATCGATGTCCTCAATCGCGGTGCCCCGGTGATCATCCTGGCAATCGGCATGACCGCTGTCATCGCCAGCCGCGGTGTCGATCTTTCGGTCGGCGCCGTCATGGCCGTCTCGGGCGCGCTGGCTGCAACCATGACCGTCGCCGGTTATCCCCTGCCTGTCGTCATTGTTGCCGCCCTCGGCACGGGTCTGGCGTGCGGCCTGTGGAACGGCATTCTCGTCGCCTATTTCGACCTGCAACCCATCGTGGCGACCTTGATCCTCATGGTGGCCGGCCGCGGCATTGCGCAGCTGATCACCGAGGGTTCGATTGTCACCTTCACCGAGCCCGGCCTGATCTTCTTCGGAACAGGCTCTTTTGCCGGCATTCCCATGCCCATCCTGATCGCGGTCTCGCTTCTCGTCGTGGCGATTGCCGTGGTCAGGCGCACGGCAATCGGGCTGCTGATCGAATCGATCGGCATCAATCGAAGCGCGAGCAGCTATGCCGGACTGAACAGCAAACTGCTGCTGCTCGTCATCTACGGGTTTTGCGGGTTTTGCGCTTCACTGGCCGGGATCATCATTGCCGCGGATATTCGCGGTGCCGATGCCAACAATGCGGGTCTCTGGCTGGAACTGGATGCAATTCTCGCGGTTGTCGTCGGCGGGACCTCACTGTTTGGCGGCCGTTTTTCCATTCTCATGTCAGCGCTTGGCGCAGTCATCATTCAGGCGATGAACACGGGGATATTGCTGTCCGGCTTCCCGCCCGAATACAATCTCATCCTGAAAGCGCTGGTCATCATTGTCATCCTGCTGGCACAGTCATTTTCATCCCTGGGCGGATGGGCATTTCTCAAGGGGGAATTCCGCTCGAAGGGGGGAAAGAGACAATGAACACACGCCTTTTGCCCCTTTGTGCCACACTGCTCATCTGCCTCATTGCCTACGCTGCGTGTGTTTTCCAGTTTCCGGCGATGTTCTCGACCCGCGTTGCCGGTAATCTGCTGACGGACAATGCCTTTCTGGGAATTGCCGCTGTCGGCATGACGTTCGTCATTCTTTCCGGCGGCATTGACCTCTCTGTGGGATCGGTGATTGCCTTTACCGGGGTGCTTCTGGCCGTCCTCATCACGCATTATGGCGTTCATCCGCTGATTGCCTTTGCAATCGCGCTTTTGATCACCACGGCTTTCGGGGCAAGCATGGGCGCGATCATCCATTACCTTGAAGTGCCGTCCTTCATCGTCACGCTGGCTGGCATGTTTCTGGCACGGGGCATGTGCTTCGTGATGACAACGGATTCAATCCCGATCGATCACCCGATCTATACGGCATTGCAGGGGCTGTTCTACCGGTTGCCAGGCGGCGGACGGCTGACCTTCATCGGTTGCCTCATGGTGCTGGTATTTTTGGTCGGTATCGTCGTTGCGCATTTCAGCAAGTTCGGTTCCTACATCTATGCGGTGGGCGGAAACCGCACGTCGGCCGAGCTGATGGGCGTGCCGGTTGCCAGGACCACGATCGGCATCTATGCGATGTCGGGCTTCCTGTCGGGGCTCGCCGGAATTGTCTTTTCGCTTTACACTTCTGCGGGTTATTCGCTCGCCGCTGTCGGCGTCGAACTCGATACCATCGCGGCAGTGGTGATCGGGGGGACATTGCTGACCGGGGGTGTCGGTTATATCGCCGGTACGTTCATCGGCGTGATCATCCAGGGGATTATCCAGACTTACATCGTCTTTGATGGAACCCTGTCCAGCTGGTGGACAAAAATCGTTGTCGGTGTCCTTCTCTTCTCGTTCATTGCCTTGCAACGCATATTGGTGTTCCTGTCACTGAAGAGAACAACGGCAACCAGTGGGGGGTGATTTGCCACGCAACGACCTTTCAAACTACGATTTCCGGACGGCAGGCCATTCGCACACGCATCACGGCCATGTCATGCGCGCGCTCGGCTTGCGCATCATCAGCGGTGACTACGCGGAGAACAGCATTCTGCCGGGTGACGCCGAGCTGTTCGAGCGCTTCGGCGTATCGCGGACGGTGCTGCGCGAAGCACTGAAGACGCTGGCGGCCAAAGGCCTGATTCAGCCGCGCGCCAAGATTGGCACGCGCGTGCTCGAGCGCTCGCATTGGAATCTGTTCGACCCGGACATTCTGGTCTGGCATTTCGAGGCCGGCCCCACGCCGGAATTTCTGTCGAGCCTTCTGGAAATGCGTCTGGCGCTCGAACCAGAAGCGGCGGGCCTCGCCGCGCGCCGCAGAACGACCACTCAGCTCGAAACACTCTATAAGTGGGTTGAAAGAATGGGGGAGGCGGGCCAATCCGCATCCAGTTTCGTTGACAGCGATCTTCAATTTCATATCGCCATTGCCGATGCGTCTCACAATCCCTTCATGCGCTCGATCAGCGCGCTGATCGAGGTGGCGTTGGTGACCACGTTCACGATCAGCTCGCCGATCCCGAACCCCGAGCGCCACAGCTATTCGGTGGCGCGCCACAGGGCCATTGCCGATGCGATCAGGGACCGCAATGTGAGTGCTGCCAAAAAGGCCATGCGCGGGGTTATCGAGGACGGTGCGGAACGCGTTCTTGCCGCGACAAAAGGCGTGCAGAACGCCGATTGATGCTGTCAGCGCTTCCCGGCCACCCCTGATGACAGCACCGGGGGCATCGCCACAGAATGGGGTCGTTCCGCAAGCATGCTCGCGATATCGCGATCAACCTCGACGATCAGGATTCGAGCCGGAATGTTCAGCGATAAAATCGCCCGATTGTCCCATTTCCGGCGGCTTAAGTCACGACGCCATATATTTGGTTATGTTTCGACGGGAGAAAATGGTGTGACTGGCGCTCTGGCATTCACGCTTCAGGTAGATAGAGCTGCGGCCCCCGACTATAAACCCATCCGTTTTCGGCCAAGACCATTTTCTTTTGCCAGAGCAGAGCGCCTGGTCGAATAATTGGGTGCAACCATCGGATAAGACGAGTCCAGGCTCCATTTTTCGCGATAAGCTTCCGGCGTTAGTCCATACTCGTTCATAATATGACGCTTCAAAGTTTTGAACTTCTTTCCGTCATCCAGGCATATGATGTAATCGGCCAATATCGATTTGTTCGGATTAACGGCTGGCGCTGCCTTTTGCGCTACGGGAAGCGGCGCATTTTCAAGCGCAACTTTGTCAAGCGCGGCGTGAATTTCCGTAATGACCTTGGGCAATTCGGTCCAGGGTATCGAACTGCGCCGAACATAAGCCGCCGCCAATTTGGCTGACAATTCGACAAGCAGAACTTTATGTTTCAATGTGTCATTCCGGTCGTCTTTCACGATGATCCTTTTGACTTTGTGTCTGTCGGATATATAAGTATTCGCTGAAGTACATTAAATTGAATTGGATGCAAATTAAAGATTGAAGTGAAAAATATTCGAGAAACGAGGAGGCTTTATGCAGCAATAAGGCGGCGTTGTTTTGTATTTTGATTTGATCCGAAGATTGCGCATTTCGACACATTCGCTTCATGCGAACGATTATAATGGGAGGAAACAGCATGGCCATTTCACGTAAGGAAGAAGCGCGCGCTTTGAGTGCGGAAGAGCGAGGCCTCGTCGACAAATCCCACCATCCTGAGCTGCAGGACTTGAATGACGCGGAACTGGCCAATTTGGTCAAGCTGTTGCGCGGGCAGCGGGACAAAGCCCAAACGCAGGCGCATCGCCGTCGCCGCGAAATGCGTGGCAAAGCGGCACCGAAGGGTGCAACAGCATCGACCAAAGACGACGGTTCTCAATTGAAGGTTGCGGTTCTCGCCATGGCGATGCGTCGTCTCAACAATGAAATTGAACGCCGCCGTCGACTGACGGCAAGCATCGAACTGATTGAAAATGCACGCAAGGCGTTGAACATGAAGCAAGGCGCGAGAAAAGATGCCGCTGAGCTGAACACGCGTCACGCGCATCAAGGTTTGCGGGTCATCGAAAACTCCAAGGTTGGAAGCTTAATTCGGCCAATGGAGCGCGGGCGGCAGCGGGCAGCGGCAAAGGTGGCGCAGGCGAAGCGGGACGCGCGGTAACATTGAACGATCCTTTCCGGCAGGAATTGCATCAACTTCCGGTGAGCACCTGTTCAGGTCGAGACGCTTGTGTCAGATAGAGATCAATGACGAGATATTCTGCCATCCGTATGTTCATGTTTGCTTTCGCTTTGCTCGGGCTCCTGCTCGGGCCGATGGCGGTTTTCGTGAGCGGTGCGGCTATGGCCGACCAGAACATGCCCGTCATGATGGGCATGGGCGACAAGGTTGAAACGGCAGGCATGCCGATAGATATGTCATGCTGCCCGGAAAAGCAGGTCAAGGTTCCAGACTGTTCCAAGGACTGCCCATTGAACGTTCTGTGTGTCGCCAGCTTTTCCAGCCTGTCGATGGCGGATGTCGATACTTTTTCGATCTTCGGGCAAAAGGACCTGCTTCATCCCGCTGTCTTTGAAGCATTGGCGTCACGCATAGGCGATCCGCCGCACCGACCTCCAAGCATCTGATTGTCATCGACGCGCGAGCGTCATTCCGACGAGTGGTACCACCGCTCGTCAAGCCGCGTAGCGTCTGCTGCGCTGACTGCCGTGCATACCACGGTTCATGACAATCGGAATTTGAAACTATGAAAATCAACCGTTCTGCTTTTGCGGGCCTCGCGCTCGCCGCTCTCCTCGCATCCATGTCTTCGGCCCATGCGGCCCCGTCCGACTACGAATTCAAGCTGGTCACCAGCGAAATCCAGAAGAACGACGCGGCGACCATTGCCGTCAGGCTGATCGATAAACGTTCGGGCAAGCCTGTCGAAAATGCCGTCATTTCGGCAACCCGCATCGACATGCAGCCCGATGGCATGGAAATGATGATCACGCCGGCCAAGGCCATGCCAACAACGGAAGCGGGCGTCTATTCCTTCAAGACGAACCTGTCGATGGCGGGAAACTGGCGCTTCTCGGTCGCTGCAAAAGTGCAGGGTGAAGAGGGCACCGTCGAAAACAAACTCGTTTTCAAAGTCGTGCAGTGAAACGCACGACTTCCGCACTCGTTCTGGTCGCCGTCATCGCGGCGGCCGGAACGGGCGGCTATTGGGTAGGCCAGCACGGCCTGCCTACAGCCGTTGTTGCCCTCATGCCGAAAATCGCAAAGGCGGAAACCATCGACAGTATGCCGGCATCGGGTCCTGTCATCTATTACCGTCATCCCGATGGATTGCCGGAATATTCCGGCACTCCGGCCAAAACACCGGACGGGCGGGCATTCCGGCCCGTGCTTGCCAGCGAAGATGTGAGTTTCGACGATGCTAAACCGGCCGCTGGGAAAATGCCGGATAAGCCCGGTGAACGCAAAGTTCTCTATTACCGCAATCCTATGGGCCTGCCGGATACATCCCCGCTGCCGAAAAAGGACTCCATGGGAATGGACTATATTCCCGTTTTCGACGGCGAAGACACCAATGATGGCTCGGTAACGATATCGCCGGGTAAATTGCAACGGTCGGGTGTGAAAACGGCCGTTGCCCGGATGGGCACAATCATTCGGCCTGTGCGGGTTCCCGGAACGATCCAGCTGGATGAGCGCCGTGTCAGCGTGGTTTCCACCCGCACGGAAGCCTTCGTTGAAAAGGTCGCCAATGTTACGACAGGGGATATCATTGCTGAAGGGCAGCCGCTTGTCAGTTTCTACGCCAGAGAAATCGCGACGGCAGGTGCGCAGTACATCACCGATCTTAAAACCGATAACACGGGATCGAACGGCGGCAGCAGGCTGCGCCTCGAAAATCTCGGTGTGCCGGAAAAGGTCATTG
>OKVL01000770.1_pt1 | contig 16637 bp, 17 predicted proteins | sample 1606791 | NCBI WGS metagenome assembly OKVL01 (sample SAMN03281006, study PRJEB24777) | human gut metagenome | isolation source: fecal sample PR165 from 1 month old male Malay infant, vaginally delivered...
TGGCGTCCTGCCAGCGCGCGATAAGCCGTGGGATGAAGCATTCCTGGGCTGGTTGGGGGCGGCTGGCCTGGAAGCGCTGGTCTTTCATCAGCAGCCGGGCGGCACCTTTACCCATTTCAGTAGCGAACGTTTCGGCGCGCACTCCTGCACGCTGGAACTGGGAAAAGCGCTTCCTTTCGGTGAGAACGATCTGACGCTGGATCAAGGTTTCATGTCCGTAGGCGGTAAACTGCCAGCAGCACACGATCTGGTGACTCCAGAACTGGATGTTTTTAAATTACCGAAAGGTGTCAGGAAGATTATTTACACCATACCATCACTGGATACACCAGTTTGTGAATCCCAAATAAAACAGCTCAGTGAGTCGCTAACTCATGAGGATGTTAGTACTACAAAATATTATGTCATTAGCATCGATACACCATTTGCTCAAAGTCGATTTATCAAAGAGAACAGTATCAGTCCGAAAATCCAATTTGTCTCGGATTATGCAAACCATCGCTTTATGATTGAAACAGGATTACGGATTATTGAATTAAATCTTTTCGCCCGCTCAGTGATTGAGTGTGATGAAACTGATACAGTTCTGAACGTCACAATCCCTGTCGACATCACCCAAATTCCTTAAGTTATTTGCGTACTCTTGGTTGTACAACGCCCGACGACGCATCATAAGACGGTTGAATTCATTTTGAATTTCAGGTTCAACGATATTACCGGGCCTGATCGGGTGTTTTTTTAATCGCGTGTATCTTTTTTACTCGGTATGCATGGTTTCCATCACTCATAAAATCCCCTCACACCATTCAGAAGATATCTTTCGTTGCTCGTGCTTTTTTATGACACCTGAGATGAACATAACTCAAATATTGAGGTTTTAGTTGATGCAATACTACAGCACCAACTCTGCATATTAATATTAGCTGTAATTTTTTCACTATCAGACCAACCCTCTCAAATAAGCATAGAAAAAATCATTACTTGATAATATGTATATTAACCACATAAAAACAAAGGTGCTGCAATGCAAAATTCGATGAACCAAAGAAAATGTTCAGACATGGTGAATTGTAAACAACAAAGTGTGAGTAATAGTAACTATTATCAATCAACCGAAGGCGTAGTTTTAAATCATATCTACGTTGCCAATACAACACTCATCAAATTAAGCAAGGGAGAACTCATCATTAACTCCAGCAATAATGATATGCTGAAATGTACTGGAGAAAGCCTTATTCTTATCGAAAAAAACCAAACACTTAACATAAAATGCAGTGATATCGATAATCATTTAGAATTCAAACTAATCGATATTTCATATGAGTTAATGAGTAAAATGTACTCATTGCTGATCACCGGGAACAAACAGGAATATATGTCAGGCGTGCACAAAAGCATAAGCTCGCGCATGCTTTGTTCACCGTTACGTCCTGGGATGAATGAAGCCTTTGACAATGTTTTTGGCTGCCTGCAAAAATCAGAGCGCAGTGAATGTGGGGATTGCACACGCTGTGACACCGGAACTGAAGGTTCACCGCTGGATTTTACGTTAATGTTTCTGCTTTCGGCCTTTACCGCTCACGAGGATGGTATTGGCATACTAACTCGTACGGTTAAATCAAGCCTGAGAGAAAAAGTATATAATATGGTGAAAAATACTCCATCCAAAGTATGGAGCCTGGACGATGTTGCAGCCAGGTTGTATATGAGCCGCTCCACCCTAAAACGTAAACTTGCGATAGAACAAACATCCTTCAGCGAGATCTATCTCGATGCCAGGATGTGTATGGCGGCAAGGCTACTACGTACCGGCGATTATAATATTACTCAGGTTTCAGTGATGTGTGGGTACAACCATACGTCTTATTTTATCACCACATTCAAGAAATACTTCCAGATGACCCCTTATACTTTTATGAGTCTGGTAAACCACTGAAAGTACGCTTCACTATCAATACAATGGCAAACGTTAATCTGGTTGAATTTTCTTCATCAAGCCCCCTTGACCTTTCCATTCTTACAGTAACTAAGCGCCCTCATCATAGCTAAAACCGCATTAATAATTATACTTTAGCGGGACGAGGGCATTCGCCACCGTCTCCTTCATTATTGACTCCGGCCCAACTAAACAGGCAACAGATTAATCGACACATTTTCGTATCGATGCTCATTAATCTATCAACTACGGATCCCCCCCATTTTCTATTGGTTAATCTGGTAAGCTTTATAAGCTAAGGAGGTTAGTATCTTCAGCGCTCATGCTATTAAAAATAAAACATACCAGAATGAAACGCAAAATATTACACATTTAGCTCAACCCTCTATTGAGCCATTGTCATTCACCATTCAAAAGATAATATGACCACATCCCTTAAGTGCGCTGTTTAGCACTTACAGGTAATCACAAAAAGTTAATCCCTGGAGTTAAAATGAAAAAACTATTTATTCTTGGAGCACTGGCTTCGGCGGTAGCATTCTCTTCTGTCGCATCAGCAAACAGCGGTACCATTAATTTTACTGGTACGATTACTTCTGCAACCTGTACGGTAAGTCCGGTTGTGGGAGGTGGTGTAGCAAGCTCAATCGATTTGGGGACACCGGGCACGGATTTAACCGCAGCCAAAACCGTCCAATTTTCACTGACGCCGGCAGGCCCTTCTGCCGCCGACTGTCTGGCTAAAACCGCTGCTGACGTGAGCTGGAGCGCACCAAACATGGATGCAGCAGGTCTGGGTAACAGCGGCGGTTCGGCAACCGGCGTATCCCTGCAGCTAAAAGCCAAGAATGCCGCTACAGCTGACGAACTGGTGACCGACACCAACCGTACTATTGCATATGCAAGTACTGCTACCCCACCGGCGGCTTTATCAACATTTGATTATGAAGCTAAATTGGTTAAAACGGTTAAAAGCGGTACGGTCAGCGCCGGTAGTTTTGCCACTTCAGCATCTTATACCGTAGCCTATAAATAATCGTATTACCCTCATGCGCCTTTGGGCTGCATTAAATATGCAGCCCGTTTATTTTACAGTTGAAATAATATATAACATGCTTAAAAATAAAATATTATTGCTACTGATTTGCTCTGCATTACAGCCTGTATTTACAGTAATGGCAGATGACGAATTTAACATGAGTTTTATTCGTGGTGGTGCACAGGATGAATTACCAGAAGTCTTTGATAAAAACGTTAACTTTGTTCCTGGTGAATATCTGGTTGATGTTGAGGTTAATGGCGAAAAGGTCGGTAGCGGTTTTATTACCGTTACCGACAGCGAAAAGCAAGCTCTTTGCCTGGCAAACGAATGGTTAAGCGAACAAGGCGTTTTTATCAAGGAGGACTTTTATGCCCAGGAATTCGACGCAACCCGAAAGTGTTATGTATTAAGCAATAATAAAACAACTAAAGTTGAGCTGGATAATGGTACACAAACGCTGAAATTACGTATTCCGCAGGCAGCCTTATTATCTGGGGAACGCAGCCAACGCCCCTGGGATTATGGCGATTCCGGATTTCAATTAGCATATAACGCGAACACCAGTAAAAGCTCAGGGCAACAGCGTACTAACTATCTGGGTGTGAATGGTAATGCGAACATTGGCAAATGGGTGCTTTCATTTACCACAAATGCCACCGATGAAAGTGGTTTTAACACCAGCGATCTACGTTTAACCCGTGCGCTGGAATCCATTAAGGCCGATCTAAGCATTGGGCAGGCGCAGAGTACCTATAGCCCGTTAATGAATGGGTTTGGTTTTCGCGGGATTCAGTTGACCTCGAATGCGAACATGTCGTCATGGTTAAGCAGAACCTATGCACCTAAATTGCAGGGAATTGCAACCAGTAATGCCAGGGTGACCGTAGAGCAAAATGGGCGCGTATTAGAATCTATTGTTGTCCCCCCGGGACCGTTTGAAATTAACAATCTGGGCGCAATCAGTAGCGGGGATCTGATTATGACCATTACGGAGGAAAATGGCAGTAAAAGAACAGAACATTTTCCTGTAACCATAATGGGTAACCTCCTGCGCCCTGGTGCCATGGACTATGGTTTGGCCGTGGGTAAAAAAATGGCGGGCAATAATAAAAGTTCTGCCGACGGTACCTTCGGACTGGGCAGCCTGGATTACGGTTTTAACTATGCAACGTTTAACTCAGCATTGTTATTGAGTCAGAACTATCAAAACATGGGTATTGGTAGTACCCATTCGCTCGGATGGTTTGGCGCATTATCGACCAGTTTGAATCTGTCAAAAGCCCGGTTTAAACAGAAAGATGAGCAGAAAGGGTATAGTGCTTCCGTTAAGTATGCTCGCTCACTAACCGATACGACGGATTTACAGTTAATCGGCTACCGGTTTACGGACCGCGGATATGTCGAGTATGCCAATTATGATTACCTGAGCTACAGCACGGATGAGTTTAAGTCGAAAAATCGCTATGAGGCGATCCTGGCCCACCGTATACCGGAACAAAATATTTATCTCAGTATGAGCGGATGGATGCAGCAATATTGGGATAAGCCACAGGAGAGTGGAGTGAATTTTATGCTCAGCAAATCATTTAGCCGCTTTTCGGCCTCGCTGAGTGGAAGTTACAGTAAGAAGGGGGAGAATGGCGGAGAATATATGACCAGCCTCTCCTTTAACATCCCGTTCAGTGCATTCGATGTGATGCATTATAGTAATACCTCGATGACCTATACTCGTGAAGGCGGAATGAGTTATATGGCGGGTAGCTCTGCAAATCTTAACGATCGACTGAGTTACAACGTTAGTATGAATCGAGATAATAACGGGAATAATATTTCGTTATCCACTGGCTATGCTTCGGATTATGCCCAATTAAACAGTATGTATTCGAAAGGTTCTACCAGCCAAAACCTGAGTTTGCAGATGAGCGGATCAGTGCTGGGGGTTTATGGTGGTGGGCTGATGTTGTCACAGAATAGTAATGGTACGCTGGCAGTGATCGATATGGATGGAATTAGCGGTGCGGTAATTAATGGCGGCCTTCCGACAGACAGCAACGGGAGAGCGGTGATCTCTCTGGCGAGTTATTCACCGAACTCTATTAATATCGATGTCGATAAGTTACCAACAGATATTGAAATACAGGGCAATGTGATTAATGTTGTACCAACCGAGAAGGCTATTATCTACAGGAAGATAAAGTATCGTCGTGTTCATCACTATATTTTACGCGTTTTTAGTAAAAATAAGTACGTCATTCCTATGGGAACTATTGCAAAGGATGATGCAGGCAAGGAAGTGGGTTTTGTCAGTAATGGTGGCGTATTGTTGCTTAACGTTGATAGTAAAGTAAAAAATATCACACTTGATCAGTGTGTCATTAATTTAGAAAAATTAAGTCCAACCAAGAGAACAATTCAAGATGTTTACTGTAAATAACAAAATCAAAGCTTTTATTGCTGTTGCCATGCTATCTGTAAGCCTAAGCAGTAATGCCGCGTTTAGCCTTAATGGTACTCGCTATGTTTATGAAGGTGGGAAAAAAAGCCTGTCCGTAATGGTCTCTAATGAAAGCGAGCAAAAATATGCCGGGCAGGTATGGATTGATAATGACAATGAAAAAGATAAAGACGTTTACTTCACAACCAGTCCAACATTTTTTAAAGTAGACCCGAAAAGCAGACAGACGATCAGGATTCTGGATATCAACCCTAATCTGCCGCAAGATCGTGAGACGTTAACCTGGCTTAATGTACAGGAGATCCCACCGGCCCCTAAATCAGGTGGAAATGTTCTGGCTATTGCGTTGAACACTCGCGTTAAGTTGATTTATCGCCCACAAACGCTGGTCGATGGGCGAAAAGAAGCAGAAAAGCAGATCAGGCTGTTAAAGACTGATGGGAAATATTTTCTTGAAAACCCCACTCCCTACTATTTTGCTATTACCGGGATAAAAGTGAATGGTCATGATGTAAAGCTCACTACAAATGAAGGGGCACAGCTAGCCAAATTTGCGCCGTTTAGCAAAGTACAGATCAGCAACTCTTTAACAGGGAATGTATCGGTGAACGCGATTGATGATTATGGCGCAAATAATCAATACCAGGTTAAGTAAATGAGAAAAATATATTCTTGGATTTTCTTGCTATCAATACTAGCAGTGCCCTCAGCATATGCAGGATGTTTTGCGGCGGGCAATGCAGCTTACTATTGGGGATCGCCTTCCAGCAAAATAGAGGTATCTTATTCGCAAAGCACACTCACAACAGAGACTGCTGCGGGTACAAGGATAGGAACAATGAAGGTAACCTTTAGCTGCCCATATTATGTCGGACCAAATTCCTGGCAAACTGATAATTACTTAGGAGGTTCCGCAGGATATATATATGTACCACTTCCAGAATTTAACTTTATCAATAGCAATAGATTGGAACATAACAGTGGGTGGATTTACTTAGCGCCAGAAGGAATAGCGTCTTCTCAGGCTAAATTTCAAGATAGAAATGGTAATTCTTGGAATTTCCCAAATATTTTTCTGGGGTTTTCAGATGCTCTGGGTAGAAACCCAAGAAACAATACCGGCCCGACATTTACTTATGGCATATATACCAACAGAAATATTGGCGGTAATGTTGCGTCCAATAGTAAAGTTATCTCAATGATGACTTCAGCTACTGGAAACCAAATAACCTACAGATCAGGTGGACTTATTCCAGGGAATAAATCCGTAACGCCTACCGTAACAAATAATAGTGTTACCCTGAATTATACAAATACAGTAACATGCTCTGTAACAAGTAATGCAAATAATATTGACCTTGGTGTTGTAAACATAAATGGAGATATAACCAAACCACTGGCGACTATAGTTCTGACTATGCGATGCGGTTTGGGACTTAGTGGTGGGAATATGACATCAAACTATCCATCATTTATAATACCCGGCTCTACATATATCAACATTAATTCACCGGATGCACAAGAGATTTATAATGGTGATTATATGTTTCATGTTGGAAACGGATGGGGAGTGAGATTTGATACAAATAAAAGCCAGGTCTTAAATATCAATGAGCTCAATAATATCACTATACCAGTTTATCCCTACAAGTATTGGGCCAATCCAGGAGGTAGCGCTGATTGGAAGGGGGCTGTAAATTTTATAATTAACTACAACTAGTTGGGCGAGATATAATGCGGATAACATATACCTTCATGGCCTTACTATTATTTATACCCGTAGACGTACAATCTAAAAGTACAACCGCCACGGTAAATTTATCGGTTAAATTCCGAGAATTTACATGCAATATCGCCTCCAGCAGAGGGAGTAATTTAAGCTTTGGTGATGTTAATATTACGACCTTAACACTTACTGAAGGACCGGAAATCGAAGCCGATTTGACGTTAACATGTCGTCTTGATAACGCTACGCCAGAGTTAACCGGGAATAACGCAATCACAGCTTTGCAATCGGCGAACTTGCGTTTCACCTCCCCCGTAAGTACCGGGGGGTCAGGAGGCGCTTTTTTAGATGCCGGGCATAATGTTGCGATCCTTCCCTTTTTCAATAATGCCCGGATGCAGTTTAACTCCGATTATAATTTAAAAACATTGAGTGGTTCGGGATACAAATTAAAATTTAAACTTGTAAAAAAAAGTAGCAGCGGAACGATATCCTCAGGTTCGGTATCCGTCGTACTTAACGCTGAGCTGACTTATACGTAGAGTGCAAAGATGACAAGAGTATTCCTGTTTACACTGCTGCTATGCGGTCATAGCGTCTCGGCCAAGACCAGCACACTAAGCATAACCGTAGGGGCAAACCTAATCATTCCGACCTGTACATTAACTGCCCCTGCGGTGATTAATTTTGGGGATATTAACAGAAATGATTTCTTAAATGGTAATCCAGATTTACGAATCAGGAGTTTTGATATTACCGCATCTTGCCACAATGCTTCACGGGTCGAGTTAATGTTTATTCCACGCAATGGCATAGTAAGCGGTAGAAATGATGCGGCATTAACCAGTAACACTAGTGTAATGTATACAGTTTCATTGACAGGTCTGGGGGTTAACAATGTTAATTTTAACAGTAATATAGTTTGGCCATCACCAGGGACGACATCTGTCACGATGCTCCTGGGTGCAAATGGTGCGATAATCAAAGGGGTTTTTAATACCTCAATGACAATTCAGTTAACTTATATTTGATATAAGGATAAAATATGAAAAAAGTAATTCCGGTCGTTTTTCTGCTGGGTATAGCTCCTCATTCTTATGCCAAAACGGCGGATACGACTGTCGCAATTAAAGCCAGCGTAACAGGCGCTACCTGTAATATTGTACCAACGCCGACTGAAATTAACTTTAATACTCTGACCGCAGGAGATATCGGCAATAACAGAATCGCCGCCAAAGAGGTAAGTCTTGCCCTGAACTGTGACTGGATTGCTAAAAATGTAAAAGTGACATTTACCCCTACGGAAGGTACCGTTACCGGCAACACCAGCGTAATGCGCTCGGGTAAAACGGGTTTAGGATTCAAGCTCCAATTTGCTAACACTGCGGGAGGTACATTAACTGATACCCCCTTTGGCGTAGAGCAAACCTGGGCAAGTACGACGACTACAGCATCACCTTACAATTTAGGTGGTAAAATTGCGCTTAAACCATTCTATATCAGCGGCGAGGATATCGCAGCCGGTAATGTTGATACCAGCCTGGCCATTAGTGTTCAGTATGATTAAGGAAAAATATGAAAAAAATAGCAATGCTAATTTCCCTTTTTTCATCCTCTGTATTTGCATCTACGGCAACAGTAAATGTCCCAGTGAAAGGTACCATAACGTCTGCCACCTGTACCTTCACTGCAGACTCAGAGGTTAATTTTGGTTCTATTACCGCATTAAATATTAATAACAATACCGTTCCGGAAAAAGATATTAACATGACGGTGAACTGTGACTGGACCGCAACGAATATTAAACTTACTTTTATTCCGGGTGCAATCGTGACGGGTGATCCGAAAATAATGCAATCAGGACTAGCGGGTGTTGGTTTTAGATTGCCTACAATGGGTAGCATTAGCAATTTATCATTTAATACTGAACATATCTGGTCTTCCGTGGGAATCCCAAACGGCGGTTCACGCACGATGCCGGTCAAAATTAAGCCGGTAAAAATACCTTCAGAGGATATTGCTGCTGGTAATATTGATACGACGCTGACCATACGCCTGTCTTACGATTAGTGATAACCCTGGCAAGGAATTTAAGCAATGCCATTCAAAGTATATTTCTTTGTTGCGTTTTTTTTTGCTTGTCTCGCTAACGCACAGCAAACGGATACAGTTGTTAATATAAATGGCGCAATTACCGAAGCTACCTGTTCCATTAGTATCTCTTCTGAGGTTAACTTTGGCTCTGTTTCTGCAAATGACCTAATTGCTGGAAAGGTAGAAAAGTCAATTAACTTCACACGTAACTGTGATTTGGCCGAGACAAATACCAAGATGAGGTTTGTTCCCGCACAAGGGATCGTATCAGGTCAAACAAACTTTGGGAAATCAATAATGAAATCAGGACTGAATGGTATTGGTATTGGTGTAATGAAAATGGGGTTGTATGGTGCCCTGAATTTTAATGAGGATTATCCTTATCATGAAAAAACTATTGACCTTAAATTCAAATTATTACCAATAACGGCTGAACAGATGGCAGCTGGAAATATTGACACATCTGTTATTTTAAGGCTGAGTTATGATTAAACAGCTGCTGCTACCATGCTCCATAATTATATTGTCATCACTATGCTCATTAACTGCGATCGCTGGTAACAGCACATCCAGTATCGGGGTAAAAATGAAGATCACCCATGCTAATTGTACTGTTAATGGCGGAAAAGGTATTTCTGGAGCATATAACCTGCCGCTAATGAACGAAAGCGGTAACGTCATTGATCGCGTTAGCGCTACTGATGTACCGCTCATTATCGACTGCAGCAAAGGCGTCAAGCCCAGCGCACTCACGATTTCTTTTACTGCCGCGACCCCTGGTTTTCAGAATGCAGCGAATGGTTTGGTGAATACCACAATGGCAAACATTGCTCTCCTTACCCGTTGGAAACGTAATGGCGCAAGCGTGATTGATTTGTCCACTGCTACAGATATATTGTCTGTTAAAGATGCTGAGATTCAGCCAAGCATATATGATAGCTCGTTTAAAGTATATCCAACCATTATCAATACTGCTTCTGCATCATTAACTCCGGGCCGCTACCAGGCTGATTTGACAATTAACATCACCTATTACTAATAGTTTGTTCTGTTTATGGGGAACTAAATTCAAATGTCATTTCATAGCAATGATTCGATTGACAGTTATATCCATAAAATGGACAAACTATTAAATAGAGAAATCAAGAAGGAATGGCGAGTCATTGAATCAGTGTGTGTTGATGAGGGAGAGTATCTTCTTATCCTTGAAAGTAACATGCAAAAGATCATGGCACGGGTATTATCAACTCACGCACCTAATCGCATGGATATTTTATCGCCAACATCGAGGAAGCTATATACTATTAACAACATTAGCAAGCAGATGCTCAGATTTATTAGCGCAATAGAGTTAAATTATAATGAATGGTGCACATTAACGCGATGACCGATTATTTATTCTTAGGCTATGAATTTTAACGCAATCTTAAAACCGTTCGACTTGAGATAATATGAACAGACCACGTTTTATGTGCCCTATTCTGTTTGGCACAATGATACTGCTTTCCGGATGTACGATATTGCCAGGACAAGGGCTCCCTGTTCAGGGGAAAAAGAGCACTGGTTTGCCACACAATGGTGATGCACTGAATGACAGGCTCAATATTATTATGCTGACTCCCGGACTTGTCGACGCACTGCGTCCGGCTAATATCGTTTCTCGTCCAAACCCTCAATTAGAAAAACAGTTGCTTTCTTATAACTATCGTATTGGTGTGGGTGATGTCTTAATGGTTACCGTCTGGGATCATCCGGAGCTGACTACGCCAGCGGGCCAATATCGCAGTGCCAGTGATACTGGCAACTGGGTCAGTGCTGACGGCACTATTTTTTATCCTTACGTCGGGCGCCTGCATGTGGCAGGTAAAACCTTAAATGAAGTTCGCGACGCTATATCTACCCGCCTGAATGCATTTATAGAAAATCCACAGGTAGATGTCAGTATTGCCGCCTTCCGCTCACAGAAAATATACGTTACAGGCGAAGTGATGCGTTCAGGTGTACTACCTGTTACCAATATTCCACTTACGGTAATGGATGCAGTCAACGCTGCAGGTGGTCTGACTGCGGACGCCGACTGGCGCAATGTCACTCTCACCCATAATGGACAGAAATCTCACCTCTCTTTATATGCACTATTACAGCGCGGTGATCTGACGCAAAACCGTCTGCTTCATCCTGGTGACATTTTATTTATACCCCGTAATGATGATTTGAAAGTTTTTGTCATGGGTGAGGTCGGCAGACAAGCCACCCTCAAAATGGACAGAAGTGGAATGACGCTGGCAGAAGCGCTGGGAAATGCCGAAGGCATGAAGCAAGAGAGTTCAGATGCAACCGGTATTTTCGTGATTCGGGCGCTGAAAGGTAAGCCCGATGGCAAAATTGCCAACATTTATCAACTGGATGCTCAGGATGCTTCCGCAATGGTACTCAGTACCGAATTCCAGTTGGAACCATACGATATCGTCTACGTAACGACAGCGCCTCTGGCACGCTGGAATCGGGTTATATCACAGCTACTACCCACCATTGTTGGTGTGCGCGATTTGACTGAAACCACGCGGTATATCAGAACATGGGCCCGATAAATTTCACCTCGATATTGGTGCTGTGTACTGGGAACATTTGCCGTTCGGTCATTGCAGAACGTTTATTATGTCAATTTTTGCCACCAACTATTTCTGTCACCTCTGCCGGGATCAATGCCCATTATGGGCATCCGGCGGAAAACATGAGCGCGGCAGTGGCGTTCGAGCATGGTGTGTCACTGAGCGGACACATCGCGCGAAATGTCACCCTGGAAATGCTACGTGACTCCGGACTTATCCTGGCGATGGAACCAAAACATATTGCGTTTGTTACATCAATGGCGCCTGAAGCCAGAGGCAAAACATTATTATTCAGCTATTGGTCCAGTAAACAAGCAATCCCCGACCCTTATCGCAAAAGTCGTGATGTTTATGAGTATGTGTTTCACCAACTGGAACTGGATGCACAAAGATGGGCCCAGCATCTGGTGTAAAAAAGGACCGTTTAATCTTGAATGAGAATTCGAAATATCCGCGTACTTCCTCGGCGGAAAAAGAACTGGATCTTATCCAGCTACTGCATACATTATTTTTGCAATGGAAAATAATCCTCTGCATAACCATCGCCTTTATCCTGGCTGCATCACTATACGCATTTTTATCTCCCACTGTGTATCAAGCAGATGCCCTAATTCAGGTTGAGCAAAAGCAAAATCAGGCATTTTTGAACCGCTTGAAGAATGTTTTACCAACCGACACATCTACTGTATCAGCTGAAATTGAGTTACTTAAGTCACGAATGATTCTGGGAAAAACAGTTGATGATCTCAATCTAAGAATACAATCGGAGCAAATTTATTTTCCTGTCACAGGATGCCTCTGGGCGAAGCTGAAGGGAGAATCATCAGCAAAAATTACAATACAAGATCTCAGTTTGCCGCAGACTAACGATCAAAGCTCGGAGGTTATTCTTACAGTGCAAGAGAATGGATTGTTTCATCTACAAGGAACAAACTTTTCTTTAGAGGGTAAGGTTGGAGAGCGACTGAAGAAAGAGAATATCATCATCGAAGTTAGCAACATAAATGCTGTCCCTGGCTCTCGATTCAAGCTCCGTGAAATAAGTAAACTGGAAGCTATCAGCAATTTGCAACAGCAAATTGACGTGTCCCAACAGGGTAAAGAGAGCGGGATGATCGCACTTCGTATCACGGGACATAACCCAAATGAAATCGCACGCATTCTCGATACGGTAATGAACAACTACGTTCAACAGAATATCAATCGTCAGGCAGCCCGCGACGCCAACAGCCTGGCTTTTTTACAACACCAGTTGCCGAAAGTGCAGTCTGAACTGGATGATGCTGAAAGCAAACTTAACGTTTACCGACAGCAACAGGATTCTGTTGATCTCAATTTGGAAGCAAAAACGGTACTTGAACAGATGGTGAACGTAGATAACCAACTCAACGCGTTAACCTTCCGGGAAGCAGAGATCTCGCAACTTTATAAGAAAAGTCACCCAGCCTACCGCGCATTACTCGATAAACGCCAAACGTTGGTGCAGGAAAAGGACAAACTTAACAAGCGTATATCTGCAATGCCATCCACTCAGCAAGAAGTTCTGAAGTTGAGCCGTGATGTTGAAACAGGGAGAGAGATCTATTTACAGCTTCTAAGCCGTCAGCAGGAACTCAACATCTCCCGCTCCAGCAACGTGGGGAATGTGCGCATTATCGATCCCGCAGTGACCTGGCCTTCACCGGTCAAACCTAAAAAAGCATTGATTATCATGCTTGGGATGATGCTTGGTCTGATCACTTCATCAGGTCTGACTATTGCTCGCGTAGCCCTGCGTCGTGGGATCGAATCATCAGAAACATTAGAAAATGCGGGAGTTCATGTGCTGGCAACCGTGCCGGTGTCTAAATCGCTGGAAAAAAAATATCGGCATCAGCAAAGGTCTTCAATCGTGAACTTCTTCCGACGAGATACGTCGCCAGGATTTTGTCTGGCATTTGAAGAGCCAGCTGATATTTCCATAGAAGCTGTTCGCGGATTGCGTACCACGCTACATTTTATCATGAAGGAGACACCGAACAGAGTGCTGATGATTTCTGGCGCAACAATGGGATGCGGTAAAACATTTATCAGCAGCAGCCTTGCGGCTGTTATTGCTCAGTCCGGCCAGCGCGTACTTTTTATTGATGCCGATATGCGGCGTGGATATACCCATGTTTTATTCAACGTTGACAACAAAAATGGCCTCTCTGATTTTCTAAGTGGAAACGCAACGTTAACGGAAAGTATCCAACATTGTCTGAAAGGCCAATTCGATATACTTACCCGTGGAACATTACTTTCCAGTCCTGTGGATCTTCTGGCCAACGAGCGATTTAAGCAGCTATTGAAATGGGCAAACAATGAATATGACATGGTGATCGTCGACAGCCCTCCGGTTCTTGCGGTTGCGGATGCAATCATCGCCGGGTACGAGGCAGGAACTTGTCTGGTGGTTACGCGCGCAAATCAGGATAGCTTGCAACAGGTGAACCGATGCCTGCGAAAATTTGAGCAAAATGGAATAAACGTGAAAGGCGTTATTCTTAATGGTATCACAAGGGAAGATGCAAATTACTACGCATATGAATACACCACACCTTAGCGCCGTCTCAATAGAAATATGCTGTTCGTTCTAATGCAAACACCTATTATTTTTTACATATTTATACTAACGATATGAGAGCAAGCATGATACAAAAAATATTTTCCTTTGTTGTTCTGACATTTTGTACCTTTAGCGTTAGCGCTTTTCCTATTGCGGAAGGTCAACAATATTCACGAATGGAAAGACCAGTTAAAGAAGCACCTATGGTAGTCGAGTTTTTTTCGTTCTATTGTCCACCCTGCATGGCATTTTCTCGTGAATATAAAGTGAGTGAGGCCATAAACCAGGTACTACCTGAAGGGACAAAAGTTGAAAAGTACCATGTTGGCGCGATGGGTAGTCTGGGACAAAATCTGACAACAGCGTGGTCGGTTGCAATGGCATTAGGAGTAACAGACAAGGTTGAGCATCCTCTATTTATTGCCGTACAGGATAAAAAATCTTTGCGCAATGAGGAAGATATTCGCCAGGTATTTATTGACGCAGGAATTTCAGCCACAGAATACGATGCAGCAAAAGACAGTTTTGTGGTTAAAGCGCTAACGCAAAAACAGATACACGCAGCCCAAAGTTTTGAGGTTCAAGGCACACCATCATTCTATGTTAATGGCAAATACATTTTAAATAACAACGGGACAGGAGAAACATCTCCAGATAAGTATGGCGCTACCGTTGCTCAAATCGTGAAGGCTTTGTTTCTGGGCAAAGCATAGTGATGACAAAAGATACGACAGATTCGCAATTCAATGTCGTATCTTTTTGCTAACCCTGATCAATCTGCAACAAAACTGTATCAGTCGAAAGAGAAAAAATTCATGTCCACACCGAAGCTATAATATTATAGCTCTTATAACTAATTCTATAGCTCAAACTTAAATCATCTTACTTTCTTATGCGCTATAATAATCAGCGAATCTCGAATTTATATTAACAAATCACCGATTAACAATGAATAAGTTAGCAGAGGGGTTCTTAGCCGTATTATTTATATCACGCTTTACATTGCGTAAACCAACACGGACAAACTCGTACTGGACGAAACAGCGTTAATAATTGCATCTAATACTGTGAGCATCAACAATTGGCAAGATCTAATCAATACTCACACCCGTCATTTATTACTGAATAAATTTCAAGCAAATAATTTATTTTGGGCATTATTTAAATTAAGATTTTTTTAGCCAGGAGCCTATGAAAAAGAAATTTCTTGCTGATATCATCCATTGGATTGAGGATAACATCGACGAAAAGATCTGCAGTTCAACACTTGAAAATATTAGTGGCTATACTATTAGACACTTATCAAACATATTTATGCAGTATACAAACTTAACCCCGGCAAAATATATTAGAGAAAGAAAGCTTTGTCGCGCTGCTTTTTTACTACGATTAACAAACCTCAAGATAATGGATATCGCATATCAATTGAAATTCGATTCCCAGCAATCCTTTAGCAGAGAGTTCAGTAAATTATTCGGATATTACCCTCGCCAGTATCGAAAATCCAGAGAGTGGGATTTTAAAGCTTTACAGCTTCCGATTCAGCCAGAAAACATACCTGAAATAAAATTCGAGTATCGCATTTTGGAATCAAAAAAATACCATGGATACCGCTTTAGTTTTGAGCAGCAAATGTATTTCATTAGAGAACATGAAACCATCATCAGATATCAAAAGATCATTGATATAATGAGGAAACATCAGTCTGATTTATTTATAAGCAGCACTTTTTCTCCTCACCCTCAGAAAGATCACCAACTGAGCGTTAACTCATTCTTAGGTTTTCACGCTAAAAATGATCGGTTGATATCAACCGATGAGGTATTCACATCTGAAAATGGTAAGTATATAAAATTTTCATTTAATGGCAGCCTCAATGAATATATATACTTCCCAAGGAGCGTCTATTATTATGTACTTCCTAAACTTGGATTAAAAAGACGAGAGGGATCAGACATTGAGATTTTAAAATATATAGATAATGCAAGTCCAGGCACAATATCTTGTGATTATTTTATCCCTGTAGTATAGCTAAAAATAGAAGAGGTTATTTAATGCATAAACAATATATTATGGATATTGTCAGGAACTATGGTTTTATAGAATGTGCTGATATATTATTTTTTTTGAAATATCTGAACAATGAAAAAATTGAGCACACATCTTTATCATGGATTTCAGCGAA
>OKVL01000786.1_pt1 | contig 16417 bp, 7 predicted proteins | sample 1606791 | NCBI WGS metagenome assembly OKVL01 (sample SAMN03281006, study PRJEB24777) | human gut metagenome | isolation source: fecal sample PR165 from 1 month old male Malay infant, vaginally delivered...
CAGCTGATCAGGTTCTGCGTCAGCTCGCGGGTGCGCAGGCCGGATTCCGCGGTGATCTGGATATAGCTGTTCCACTGTTGCAAAAAGCGGTTTTCCGCCTGCATCAGCTTGATGTCCTCCAGCCCCTGCACGCTCTCCACCAGCACCGCATTGCGCAGGGTTGATTCATGGGCCGACTGCTTTGCCAGCTCCGCCAGCTTTTTCTGCAGCAGCAGGCCGGGCAGGACCATGATCACCGCCGCGACCGGGGCGATCCACGCCAGCTGTGGGGCGATGATCGCCAGCACCACCACGAACAGTAAAAAGAAGGGCAGGTCGACAATCGTCGAGATGGTGGACGAGGTGACCATCTCGCGGATCTGCTCCAGCTCGCGCAGCTGTGAGATAAAGCTCCCGGTTGAGCGGGGAATCGCGCTGTTGCGCAGCCGCAGCGCGTGGCCGAAGACGCGATCCGAGACGCGCATATCCGAGCGCTTGCCCAGCAGATCCATAATGTGGCCGCGCGCCACGCGCAGCACGAAGCCAAACAGGGTGGCGATCAGCACCCCGATGGTCAGGACGTACAGCGTCGGGTAGGACTGGGCGGGGATCACCCGGTCATAGACCTGCATGGAAAAGACAATCCCGGAAAGCGACAGCACGTTGATAAACAGCGCGGCGAGCATCACCCAGCTGTAGGGGCGGAGATCGCGCATCACCAGCCGGTAGAGCCAGTCCGGACGGTATTTTGAGATATAAGCATCCACGCGGCTGTCCTTCAGCGCGGCAAGGGGACGCAGGGCAATGACGTGGCGGATAGCGGGCAGCATGGTCGTCATCGACAGCCGGTTGGTGTAGGTCTGGTCGTCGAAGAAGCTGACTTCCAGCGTATCGTCGCCGTCGAAGTGCTCGATCGCCCCGACCCGGCCGTCATTCAGCGCCACCACCACCGGCAGACGCCAGCTGTTGATTGACTGCTGGTCAGCGGTGAGCAGCTGAAACGACAGCCCCGCTTCACGGGCGAGCTGGGTGAGGGCGGGCACCATCGGTTTGCCTTTCAGCCACGGTGCGCCTGCGATCAGCGCGCCGGGCGAGCAGGCGACGCGGTAGCGGGTGGCGATAAAGCCAAAGGCCTGCGCCCACTGGGCCAGGGCCGCATCCGTCATGTTTTCACCTTGCGGGATATCACGCTGCTTCATGGCTGGATCTCCACGGTCTGGATGGTGCGGTTATCAAGGTCGAACGCATGACGCAATTGTCCGGTGTTATACAGGCAGTTGAGCTGCAGCTGGTGCAGCTGACCAACGGTCTGCAGCTGGGTGAAGCGCGCCTGATAAACCTCCTGTTCGGCGTTGAGCACGTCGAGCAGGGGGCGCGAGCCGAGGTCCAGATACTGCTGCTGGTACAGTTCGCGGGTGCGGGCGCTGAGCGCCTCCTGGCGACCCTGAATTTGCAGCGTGCTTTGCAGGCTCATCACCTGGCTGCGGGCTTCCAGCAGTTTCTGGCGAACGTCAAGGCGCGTGCGCTGAATGGTGGACTGTGCCGCCTCCACCGCGTGTCCGGCGGCGTTACGCCGGGCGGTGAGGCCGCCGCCCTGATAGAGCGGCATCTGCACTTTCACCCAGGCGGAATACTGGGTGCGATCCCGCGTGTCGCTGCCCGCGTAGCGATCGTTCATGTAGTGGCGGACCTCCGGCTCCAGCGAGACGGTGGGCGTCATCTGCGCGTCGGCGTAGTCGAGGTTAGCCTGGGCGACGTTAGCCTGCGCCCAGGCGGCGAGCACCGCAGGGACCAGGCGGTCGTCCGGCTCGGCGACATCGCAGCTGCGGGCCAGCTTTTGCGGAAAGTCGTTGCTGATCGCGTTCAGGCTGTTCCAGCCGAGAAAGCTCATCAGCGTCGCGCGGGCGCTGTCCAGGCTGGCCTGGTACTGCATCAGCTGCGCGCGCGCGCCTTCGATACGGGCATCGGTCTGTACCACGTCAGAGAGCGACGTAGCCCCCTCGTCGTTACGCTGGCGGGTCAGCGTGCCAATGGAGGAGAGGGCCTCAAGCTGCTCTTTGGCGGTGTCGACCATCTGCTGCCAGGTTTGCACCTGTACCATGGCGATGGCGGTATCGTGGGCGATGGTGTCGATACTCACCAGCACGTTAGCCTGCTGCTGGGCCACGCCGGCGCTTTCGGCGCGTACCTGGCTGGCCACCTTGCCGAAGTCGTAGAGCATTTGTGAGAGGGAAAGCACCAGCGACGGCGTAAAGCCGTTCTGGTCGCCGTCGTGGGAATACCCGTTGTCCACGCCGGCATTAATCTGCGGATAGTATTTTGACTTCGCGACGTCCACCTCTTCGCTCTGCTGGTAGAGTTTGCCCACGGCTTCGCTGATGGCCGGGTGCCACGTGACGGCACGGTTGACGGCCTCGCCAAGCTGTAATGAACCGGGCGCGGCGTTGCCCGCCACCGGGGCCACGCGACCGTTGAGCGAGGGGAGTTCCTGCGTTTCGCGAAGCTGTCCGGTATTGATGGTTGCCGCCGGATTTGCGCAGAAAGCGGGCACAGATATCAGGCAGCACGAGAGCCACCAGTAAGGAATCTTCATTCCCATGTCATGTCCCTAATAAAAAAGTACAGCTTTATTATTAATGCCCGGGCGCTGTGCGCCCGGGTCATCTGTTGCAGGTGCTATCAGGTAATGATGTGTTGCTGGTTAACAAGCTCGTCGTACGTGGTCTGAACGTTATCAAGCGTAACGAGTGCAGTATTAGTGTAGGTGGACCCTGCACCATCACGGTCGATGGAGATCACAGTGTTGCTACCGCTTTGTGTGACATGGATATAATTCCCCAACGAGGCGGTATTACCGTCCCAGCCCACCAGCAGATCGCCGATGTCGATCTTGTCCCCCTGCGCCAGCGAGAACCCGGTCCAGTGAACGCCTCCGGCGCTGCTGACGTTACCCGCCGTGGCATTCCCCACCGTACTGTTCAGCACCTGGTAAATCAGCGTATCGCCGTAGGCCGTACCGGTGATGGCGTCGTTATGCTCAGAGCTGATGAACTGCGGCGCCATATTGATGGTCAGCGTAGCGGTATCCGTTCTTCCGGCAGAGTCGGTCAGGGTGTAGTTGAAGGTCTCCTTCGAGGTCATGGTTGAGAGCGATACCCCGCTGTTGAGGGTATAGGTGTAATGGCCGTCAGCGCCGATCGCCAGCGTGCCGTAGTGGCCGACAATGTTCACCGTTGCGCTGCCGGTATACGGATCCAGCGTGGTGGTCACGCCGTTGTAACCGGTCACGCTCAGACGGGTATCCACCGAGTGGAGCTGATCCAGCACGCCGCCAGAGTCGGTGCCGTCAAAGATATTGCCGTTGACGGTGTGGCTGCCGGTGACGTCGAAATTACTCAGCGAGTAGGTGGTGCCGTTTACGCTTGGCGTGATGGTGATGGTCCCGACGCTGAGCCCCGGTACGCTACCGGTAAAGCTCAGCGTATAGGTCCCGGCGTTGAGATCCAGCCCGGTCAGCGGGACGTCGATACTGCCGCCCAGCAGCGAGGCGCCGCTGAAGGAGCCGCTGCGGATCGCGCCGTTGGCATCGCTAATCGTCCAGTTCACCGTCAGCCCGCCCAGCGCCAGCAGCGAGGCCACGCTAAAGTGCAGCGACGCGTTGTGCAGCGCGGTGTTCGGGTCGACCACGAAGGTTCCGCTGCCGCTGCCCTGGGTTGATGAGAACAGGGCCGTCGTCCAACTGGCGACGCCCACGGTGGTATCCGAGTAGACCGACGTGTGGTGCACCGAGGTAAGGTCCATCGTGGCGCTGACATCGTTGACCGCATTCATTGCCTGCGCGGTTGGGGTGATGTTGAGCGATGCCGTATCCTTCGAGCCGTCAGGCGCGGTAACGGTGTAGACGAACGTATCCGGCGTGCTGATATGGTCCGCGCCCACGCCGCTCCTCAGGGTATAGGTGTACTGACCGGACGCATTGATGGTCAGCGTGCCGTATTCCCCCTGAATGGTGGTGGTGCCGCTGCTGTTGACCGTCACGCCGTTCACTTCGGTAACCAGCGTGCCCGCCGGAACCGGGTCATTCGCCAGCACGTCGCCGGTGGTCGTTTCGCTAATACTCGCCACGCTGTAGACATGGTCCTGCAGGACGCTCAGCGTGTAGGCCGTCAGGGCGGTGATCCCGGACGCGGTATTCAGCAGGAACAGGTACTCCCCGGCAGGCAGGTTCAGCGTAAGCTGCGGTGACGTGCCCCCCAGCAGCGGCGCGCGCAGCCAGCCCGACTCGACGCGAACCTGCTCGAAGGTCTGGGTCGCATTGTTGAACTTATAGACGTACAGATCGAACACCGATGCCAGCGCCACGCCGCCCACGGAGGCCTGGATGGTCATGGTGCGGGTCGTCCCTTCCTCCACGTTGTAAATAATCGGGTTGGTCAGGTCGTCCAGCAGGTTAAGCCCCAGCGTGCTGCCGAGATTAATGCCCACCAGGGTAAAACCGTTCTGAGACGAGGCGCCGTTATTCACCTCACTCACGGTGGTGTCAAAGGTCAGCGAGGCCGTGTCGTCCACTGCCACAATGCCGTTGATGACCGTACCGGCACCCAGAGACAGCACCAGGTTTGCCGACGCGCTGACGCCGTTATGGGTGATGGTGTAGGTGAAGCTCTCCGTCCGGCCAACGACCGCGGCGCTGGTGTCGGTCAGGTTGTAGGTATAGCTGCCGTCGCGGTTGATGGTCAGCGTACCGTATTTGCCCTGGATCACCGTGCCGTCGGCGTTCACGCTGGTGGTCACGCCCTGCGCGTTAGTGACCGTGGAGATAGTGGTGCCGGCCGGCGCGTTGTCGCTGCCGGCGGTCGGGTCCGTATCGAGGATCACGTTGCCGTTGAGGCTGGTATCGCCCGTGACTGTACCCGGACCGGTCTCTTTCACCGCCACGTCGAGGCTGGTGTAGGAACCTGTCGCCAGCAGGTTGGTGTTGTAGCTCAGCACGCGGTAGTTGCCGTCGGCCAGCCCGGTCAGGTTCAGCGAGACGCCGGTGGCGCCGAGGGTCAGGAGATCGGCAAACTGCGGCTGGCCGGTATCCACCACGGTTGTCCAGACACCGTTGACGTAGTGCTGCACCACCAGCTCAAGGGTATTGAGTAGAGAGAGCACCGCCCCCGTAGCGTTGGCGTTTACCACGATGTCCGCGCTGCCGCCGTTGCCCACCGTGAAGTTCACCTGCGCGGTGTCATTACCGATCAGCGTCAGGACGTTGCCCACGGCGCCGACCAGCAGGAAGCCGTAGTCGCTGTACTGGCTGTTGGTCACGGTCGCCGTGGTGCTGAGGTTCAGCTCCTCAACGTTATTGCTGGCGGAGAGCGGCACCACCGGCGCAAGGGCAGAGCCCGGCAGGGAGGTGTTGCCTGCGACGTCGGTCGCGGTGATCTGCAGCGTCTGGCCTTCGATCTGTTTGTTAATGAAGGTGTAGCTGTAGGTGCCGTTGCTGCCCGCAATGGCGGTCACCGTTGAACCGTCCGCAAGGCGGATAGTGACGGTGCTGCTCGCCTCCGCGCTCCCGGTCAGGATGCTACCGTCGGCGTTGAAGGTTCCGGTCGGCGCCGTTGGCGCGGTCGTATCGACGATAATCGTCGTCACGGCTGACGCCACGCTGGTGTTGCCCGCCGCATCGGTGGCCGTCGCGGTAAAGTTATGCGTGCCCTGCGTCAACGTGGTGGTGGTTTGTGGCAGGGTCCAGTTGCCGCTGCCATCGGCGGTGACCGTGCCCACCAGCGTGATGCCGTCGTAGATCCGAACCGTGGCATTCGCTTCGGCAGTCCCGCTCAGCGTTGGTCGGGTGTCGTTAGTCGGGTTCGTACCGGTCACGGGCCCGGTGACGCTGCCGACATCATCAATGACCGAACTGATGACCGGCGCGGCTGGCGGAAGGGTATCGACGTTAATGACATATCCGGCGGTGGGGGCGCTGGCGTTGCCCACCGCATCGGTGGCGGTGAAGGTCAACGTGTGCGCGCCGTTGCTCAGCGCCGGAGATGGCGTAAAGCTCCACGCGCCGCCGGTCGCCGTCACGCTGCCGATCTGTACGCCGTTATCAAAGATTTTCACCGTGGCTCCCGCTTCTGCCGTACCGCTGAGCGTCGGCTGCGCGTCGTTGGTGAACCCACCGTTGGCAACAGGCGTCGCCGCGTTGCCCACGTCATCCAGAATGCTGGTCAGCACCGGCAGCGCAGGCGGCGTGGTGTCGACGGTGAGGCTGAAGCTGGTGGACGACACGCTGGTATTGCCTGCCGCATCCGTGGCCTGCGCGGTAAAGCTGTGCGCGCCCGCGGTCAGCGGAGGGGTGAGCACGATGCTCCAGCTGCCGCTGCCGTCCGCGGTGCCCGTGCCGACCAGGGTGGTGCCCTCATAGATCTTCACGGTGGCAAACGGTTCGCTGGTCCCAACAAGCTGCGGCTGGGTGTCGTCGGTTGTCTGCCCGGACGTGAGCGGGCCGGTGATGCTGCCCACGTCGTCGATTGCCTGGCTGATAACCGGCGCGTTCGGTGCCGCGGTATCAACAATCAGGGTAAAGCCCGGCGAGGTCGGGCTGACGTTGCCCGCTGCATCGGTGACCGTGGCGGTCCAGGTATGGCTGCCGTTGCCCAGCGGCGCTGATGGCGTAAAGCTCCATGCGCCGGTGCCGTCCGCCTGCACGGTGCCGACCGGCTGTCCGTTTTCATACACGGTGACCGTGGCGTTGGCGGTCGCGGTGCCGTTCAGCGTCGGCGTGGTGTCGTCGGTGCTCTGCCCGGAAGAGAGCGGGGTTTGAATACTGCCCACGTTGTCACCCGCGGTCGAGATGACCGGCGCTAACGGCACGCCCGTATCGACCGTCAGGTTAAACGGTGCCGTTGTGGCGCCGGTGTTGCCTGCCGCATCGGTCGCGTTAAAGGTGATGGCGTGTGGACCTTCGGCCAGATCGCTGCCCGGGGTGAAGCTCCAGTTGCCCTGGGCATTGACCACCGCCGTGCCAATTTCGTTGCCATCAACGAGCACGTGCACGGTAGAACCCACTTCGCCCGTGCCGCTGAAGGTCGGACGCGCGTCGTTGGTGCTGTTACCCGACGTGAGCGTCCCGGTGACCGGACCGATATCATCAACCACGCTGGTCACCACCGGCACGCCGGGGGCTGCGGTATCCACGGTAAAGGCGAAGACCGATGAGTTGGCCGAGGCATTGCCTGCCGCATCCGTTGCATACGCGCGCAGGGCGTAGCTGCCGTCGCCCAGCGGCGTGGTCGGCGTAAAGGACCAGTTCCCGCTTCCGTCAACGGTCGTTGTACCAATCTGCGTGCCGTTATTCATGATGTGGATAGTGCTGCCCGCCAGCCCGGTGCCGCTGATGGTTGGGGTGCTGTCGTTGGTCACCTGGCCGCTGGTGAGGTTACCCTGGACGCCGCCAGAGACGTCGTCGTTCACATTATCCAGCGTCGGAACCGTCGGAGCAGTCAGGTCAACCACCACGCTCCAGGGGGCGGAGACCGCGCTGAGGTTGCCCTGCGGGTCGGTCGCCCGGACGGTGAAGCTGTGCGAGCCTTCGCCGAGGGCGGTATCAGGAGTAAACGTCCAGGTACCCGTGTTGTCAGCCGTGACCACGGCAATCTGGGTGCCGCCGTCGAAAAGGGTCACCACGCTGTTTGCGTCCGCTGTCCCTGTAAGGGTTGGCGTGGCGTCGTTGGTGAGACCACCGCTGACCACCGTGGTGGCGGCATTGCCCACATTATCCGTGACGTTGGTGATGACCGGCGTGGCGGAAACGGAATCCACCACGACGGTGAAGCCCGCCGAAGGACCGCTCTGGTTCCCCGCCGGATCGGTCTCGCGGATGGTCAGGACGTGATTGCCCTCTGCCAGGACAGGCGTGGTGTAGCTCCAGGTGCCGGTATTGCCGATTACCACACTGTCCAGCAGCACGCCGTTGTTGTAGATCGAGATGGTATCGCCCACCGCGCCGGTGCCGGTGAGCGTCGGCTGGTTGTCGTTGGTGGTCTGGCCGCTGGTCAGCGGGCCGGTGCCCGGGCCGACGTCGTCAATCACGGCGCCGATGGTCGGCGTGCCCGGCGCGGTAAGGTCAACGGTGACGCTGGCCGCCGGAGAGCGGCCGCTGGTCTGGCCGTTGAGGGTCGCAGTCACCTCAAAGGTGTGCAGCCCCTCGCCAAGCGCGGCCGGCGTATAGCTCCAGTTGCCGCTGCCGTCGGCAGTGACCGTCGAGACGGGCGTCACGCCACCGTCCAGGTAGATAGCGATCTGGCTTCCCGCCTGAGCCGTACCGCTCAGGGTCGGCGTGGTGTCGCGGGTGATTTCGCCCGGGTTCAGCGGCGTTGCTGTGCCGTCAGGATTGACGGTAATGGCCGGGATATCCGGCGTGGCAGGCGCAACGGTATCCACCGTCAGTTCAAATGGCGTTGAGATGGTGGTATTGCCCGCGGCGTCCGTGGCGTGCACCGTCAGGGAATGCGGACCGTCGGTGAGCGGGGTCACGGGCGTGAAGCTCCAGCCGCCGCTGCCGTTGAGGGTGGCGGTGCCGAGCAGAGTCGTGCCGTCATAGACGGTGATCACCGTGTCTGCCGGGGCGGTGCCCTGCAGCAGGGGGCGAGTGTCATCCGTGGTATCGCCGCTGTTGAGCGAACCCAGTACACCGCCGACGTCGTCGGTCACGGTGGCGATGGTGGCCGCCGCTGGCGCAGTGATATCGACGTTCAGGGTGAAGTCGTCTGACGGCTGGCTGGTGTTACCCGCCGCGTCGGTGGCGACGACGCTAAAGGTATGAGGACCTTCGTCAAGCGGCGTGGGAAGGGTATAGGTCCAGGTGCCGCTGCCGTCGATCGGGATCGTAATAAGATCGGCACCATCCAGGCGAATAGTGACGGTTGAGCCCGGTTCAGCCGTGCCGCTGAGCGTTGGCGTGGTGTCGTTGGTGCTGTCGCCAGAATTGAGCGCGCCGAGGCGCTCCGGCACATCATCCAGCACCTGGGTAATGACCGGCGCCGCAGGCGCGACGCTGTCAACCGTCAGAGTCCAGGTGTTGGAGACGGGGCCGGGGTTACCTGCCGCATCGGTCGCGACGGCGGTCAGAGCATGGGGGCCTTCACCGATTGGGGAGGAAGGGGTAAAGCTCCATACGCCGAGGCCATTGGCAACGGTTGTACCAATTTCAACACCGTCCACGCGCAGGCTGATCGTCGCGTTTGCTTCAGCGGTACCGCTGAGCGTCGGGGTGGCGTCGTTGGTGGTCCCGTTCACGTCGATCGCGCCGGTCTGCCCAGGGATATCGTTTGCAACCTGTAAAATCACCGGGGCGCCAGGTGCCGTCCCGTCAACGTTAATTGTCCACGCATTTGATATCCCGCTCGGGTTACCGGCGGGATCCGTCGCCTTCGCGGTCAGCACCCAGGTGCCGTCGGTCAGCGGTGTGGGCGGCGTAAAGCTCCACTGGCCGGAGGAGGGAACAACCACCGTACCTAGGGCATCGCTGCCGTTATAAATCGTGATGGTCGAACCTGCCTCGCCCGTGCCGTTCACGGTCGGTGCCCGGTCGTTGGTCAGCCCATTCTGGGCCACGGGGCCGGTGGTGGCCTGCACGTCATCAATCACCGACAGGATGACCGGGGTCTGCGGCGGGGTAATGTCCGGTGCCGCCGCGGAGGTGGTCGGACTGGTGTTGCCCGCCGTGTCGGTGGCGTCAGCGGACAGGATTTCGCCGTTGATCCTCGGCGGGCTCAGCGTCAGGCTGAAGTTCCCCTGGCTATCAACAACCACTGTGCCAAGGGTGAAATCGCCTTCACGGATGGTCACCGTGCTGCCAGCTTCTCCAATGCCGCTGATGGTGCCGCCATCATTCGACACCACGAGGTTTCCTGGGGCTGACGGCGGCGTGGTGTCCACGGTAAAGATGATAGGCTCAGAGGCCGTACTCTGGTTTCCGGCGGCATCGGTTTCAGTGACGGTGATCGAGTGCGTTCCGTCCGGGAGCGGGCCCCCTGGGGTAACGCTCCATGTACCGTTAGGCAGCACCGTCGTTGTGCCAATCGCCACGCCGTTATCGTAAATGGTGATGGTTCCACCGGGTTCGCCCGTTCCCGCCAGGATCGGCTGCGAGGCATCGGTAGGCACGCCCGACGTGATTGTTCCTCGGATAAGGCCCGTATCGTCGAGCAGCACAATCGCGGTGGGCGCTGTCGGAGGGGTGAGATCGACGGTGAGGGTGAATACCGGTGAGGCTGGCCCGGTGTTGCCGGCGGCGTCGGTTGCCCGTACGGTAATCTGGTGGGTGCTTTCATTCAGGTCGATGGACGGGGTGAATGTCCATGTGCCATTGCTGGCGACGACCGCGGTGCCAATGGCTATTCCGCCGTCATAAATCGTCACGGTGGATCCCGCTTCGGCGGTGCCGGTGAGCTGCGGCCGCCGATCGTTGGTGCTGCCGCCGTTGGTCACCGTCCCCGTCTGAGGGGCGATATCGTCGATTACGCTGCCAATCGTTGGTGCATCGGGTGCGGTGAGATCCGGTGCGGTGACGCTTGAACCCTGGCTGATATTTCCGGCGTTATCCGTTGCGGTGGCGGTTACCTGCTCGCCGTTGGTCAACGGTGTCCCGAGGGAGACGCTAAAGTTGCCGTCGCTGCCCGTTTTTCCTGTGCCAATGACGTTGCCGTTCGCGTCTTTCAACGTGATGGTACTGCCGGGTTCGGCGGAACCGGTGACGGTTTTACCGTCTGAGGAGAACTTAAGGCCGGAAGGTGCATTTGGTGCAGTCGTATCCGGATCGGCCGAATTGTTACTGCTGCCACCACCGCCGCCACCGCCGCCGCTACTTGCCGCGGCCGCGATGCCCCCTGCAGCGGCAATACCACCCAGGGCCCATGGCCAGATGGCGGCGCCACCAGCGTCACTTCCTGACGCCGCAAGCAGCACGTCCGTGGACGCGATAGATTCGTACGTGGCGGCCCCGGTCGGATCTTCAATCCACCATAACGCGCCGTTGCTGTCCTGCAGAACCAGCTGGCTCACGCCCTGCGCGTCCGCCACATAGAAGTTTTTAAGGGTGATCACCTCGCCGGAGTGCAATGTCACCAGCAGGTCGTTACCGCTTCGCGCGAAGTGGGAGACGCTCGCTCGCTCGACGTGAAGCTCAACGACAGAGGAATGGTTCAGCGTAACCTGTGTGCCTTCCAGGGTCGTTTCTACGCCAGTAAGTTTTGAAATAACAGAGATTTGGCTCATTTTGTTATTACTCCAGCAGAAGTGTCATGAACGGCGAGCAAGACGGGCCATCTCTGCTGAAGGTAAAGGGCGCCCCCGGCGCAGCTGCTGTTATAAAACAGCGCTCACCGTAGATTTCAGCGCGCACGATGCCCGCCATGCGTCAGAGTGGCAACATCAGAGCGAATCTAATGACTTATGAAAAAACCGTTTAATGAGTGTTTTGTATTTTATAAAACCCTGTAATTAATAGAGGAATTGGTTTCTGGAATATAAAAATGATATAGACAGAAAATGAGGGTTGTGCAAATTAAGCTTTGGTAAATAAAGATGGAAACAATGAGTGGGGCATTAATGGATTGCTCTTTTTTATAATTGTTGTTTTTTATATCATTGTTTTTAATGCCTTTTTTGTTTTATTTTGTGGTGCTGTTATTTAACGTTTACGTCCCGGTATGATAATTGGTAGGGAGCATTTTAAATATCATGTCAAACGTTATTATTTAAGCGCGCTTAATGTGTGTTTAAGTTAGGGTAACGTTTTTGATGTAAGATATATTATGTCACTTAGGTAATGAAATATATTCTTGTACAGGGTTAAAACTCTGCTAATAGGCGCAAGGAATAATAACGAGAAAACAAAAAATAACCTGGTTTATTACCTTTACAACTGAAGTGCAGGCAGGGTTTTAGGACAGAAAAAAATTCACCGAAGAATGAATAAAAATCCTCACCCGGACGTTTACTGACGTCACTCCCCACTCACCCTGGAGTTTTATATGCGCACAACCTCGTTTCGTTTGATCCCGGTGCTGATTTTTTCTTTGCTGTCCCCGCTGGCGCTGGCCATGGGCAATAATAGTACCGAGAGCAAAACGCCTGATTGTCCTTCCGGACAGGTGTATGACAGCGCCACGCAGAAATGCGTGCCGGACAAGAGCAGCAGCCTCAGCGACCAGGACAAAACCAACTATGCGTACCATCTCGCGAAGAAAGGCGAGTACCAGGCGGCGCTGAACCTTCTGGATTCGCTGAAAAATGGCAACACGGCTGAAGCGTGGAACTATCGCGGGTTCGCCACGCGCAAACTGGGCCGAACGGACGAAGGGATTAGTTATTACCAGCGTGCGCTGGCTATCGCCCCGGATTACGCCAAAGCCCGGGAGTATCTCGGTGAAGCGTGGATGGTGAAAGGACGTCCCGACCTCGCGAAAGAACAGCTGAAGGTCATTGCCGGAATCTGTGGCCAGTCCTGCGAGGAGTACCGTGACCTGCAGGCCGCCATTAATGGACACCCGGAATCCTGATCTTCTCGTGGAGGGAAAACCCATCGCAACCCGTGAGGTTCGTCAACAGTTTGCCGCACACCTGCCGCGCCTCTGGCGCTATGGGCTGGTGCTGTCGCGAAACAGGGATATCGCCGAAGAGCTGGTTCAGTCCACCTGCGTGCGTGCGCTTGAAAGAAGCGGCCAGTACACGCCTGGCACGCGCATCGACAGATGGCTGTTCGCGATCCTGCACTCCATCTGGATCTCTGAGCTTCGGGCACGACACGTTCGCCAGGGGCAGGGATTTGTCCCCAGCGACGAGCTGCTGGCGCCCGACACCCGCGAACAGGATGAGACGCGCCTGCATTACCTGAAGGTGATGCAGCGCGTAAACGCGCTGCCCGAAGCCCAGCGCAACGCGGTATTTTTGGTTTATGTCGAAGGCTTTACCTACCAGGAGGCGGCGGAGACTCTGGCGGTGCCGATCGGTACCGTGATGAGCCGGCTGGCGACGGCGCGGGCGCGGCTTGCCAGATCCGCTGACGCACTGCCTCCGGTAAAGGAGAAACGCTCTTGAACGCGCACCGTTTTGCACCGCCCTATAACGACGACGCCATCGTGGCCTGGATAGATGGCGAGATGTGCCGCGCCGACGCGCAGTTATTTGAAGAACAGTTAAAATGTGACGAACGCCTCGCCGGGCGAACCTACGAACTGATGAAAAGCAGCCAGGATTACGCCGGGGCGTTTGACTCCCTGCTGGATGATGCGCCTCTTGAGAGGATGCAGGCGCGTCTCGCGGCACTTCCCGACCCGCAGGTCTCGACGGCGGCTGGCGTCAGCCGACGGGCGCTGATCGCCGCCTCGGCCAGCTTTTTGCTGGTGGGTTCCGGGCTGGGGTATCTGCTGCGTCCCTCAGCTGCGCCTGCGGATGAGAACGCCCATATCCGCGACCTCGAAGCGCAATATATGTCCCTGTACAGCGTCGAGACGCTGCTGGATATGGACAGCGCAACGCCGGTTCTGCAGCGCGGGCTGGAACGGGCCGCGCAGGACATCGGCATGACGCTAAACCTGTCGCAGCTTACCCTGCAGGGGGCAGAGCTTAAAATGGTGCGCATGCTGCGCTATGAAACGACGTCTATCGCGCAGATAGCCTGGATCAACGCCGACTACGGCCCGATGGCCCTCTGTATTTCGCCTGTTGATGAGAAGACGACGGTCTCGCTCCAACAGGAGCAGCGGCACAGCATGAACCTGGCGTGGTGGCAGGAGGCGGGTTACCAGTTTGTCCTGATTGGCCGCAACCCGCCGTCGTATCTGCGGGAACACGCGGAGCAGCTACAGCGCCTGATCTCAGGGTGACGGCACCTTGTTCGTCTGAATCGCAATGGCGATGGCAATACGATCGTCAACGACCAGCGCAAACTTATCCATCCCATAGGACGCGCGCGAGATCGCCGTGGTGGCGTCCAGCGTGGGGGCCTGCGCATGCGGGTCTTTCACCACGGCCTCCAGGATCACCGGCCGGGCAATATTTCGTACGGTCAGCGTGCCGAACACCCTGAACCGTCCGGCGCCCTGGGCGACCACGCGCGAGCTGATGAACTCGATGGTCGGATAGTGCTCCGCATCAAAAAACATGTCGCTTTTTAATTGCCAGGCGAGCAGCGTGTTTGAGGCCACCAGGGTTGCTACGGGAATGGTGACGTGGATGTGGTCGTCAACGTCGTTATCCGGATTGAGCGTTACGGCACCCGTCACGCCGCTGAAAGTCGCCCAGGAGAGGATGCCGCCGAAGGCGTGCCACGAGAGCCGAATGGCGGTGTTTTCGGTGTCGATAAGGTAGCTTTTCGGGGCAGCATGCAGGGAAGGGCATAACAGCAGAACGGTCAGAAAGGCCAAAAGGCGATACATAGTGGTTTCTCCGATAAGTGCGCACTGCGTAAACGCCTGAGGTGCTAATTATATTCGAAGAAATAAAAAAGGCCGCAAGCGCGACCTTTTCGTGAGTATAACGACTTACTCAGTGACTTTCTTTTCCAGCTCGCTGGCACCTTCTTTGGTTTTGTTCCAGCCTTTCTCCGCGCCTTCTTTGGTGGCATCCCACCCTTTCTCGGTGCCTTCCTTGGTTTTATGCCAGGCTTTCTGGGAATCTTCGCTGACCTTGCTGCCAAAGCTTTCGCTTTTACCTTCCGCAGCATGCTTCTGTTTCAGCTTCAGCTCTTCACCTTTGTTCTGCTCTTCGTGCAGTTTTTGCTTCGCCTCGTTGGCGTTTGCGTTCGCCGCCGCGACGGTATCGTCAGTTGCATGTGTGGTCGCAGCAAATACTGGAGAAGCCAGCAGAACGGCAGATAATGCGATAATTGTATTTTTCATAATATCCTCATTTAACGTTATCGGTTATGAGCGTGGTTCAGCATGGCACAGGCGAAACGGGATGGCTTTAGGAAAAAACTGTAATGAGATCAACATGCCCTGATGAGAGGTATTTAGCCTGAGGATTATCCAAAGGATAAAACGCCTATTTCCGCGAGGGCGGCGAGCGTCAGGAGAATGAATATTATGACGGTTATGGGTCTGTACATGATGGGGTTCCTTCCGGGTTGAGCGGCTATTCCGTAGCGCTGGGTGATGTGGGTAATTTTGCACAGGAGGGAGGGAGAGGGTGTTGATATTTGTCAATGTCAGGGGGTTAACAATATCAACTACTCTCTGCAACCGACATTGCTGTGTCAGCGACAAATCCCTGCGAATCAGGTTTGTTCAGTAATTGATTATTCACTTCTCTGGATACGGTATTAGCCGCATCAATCACCAGTGTGGCACCTAACAACACACCGACAGGCGTCATCGAGCTCGCAAGGAGTAATCCACCGGCGGCTTGTAACCCAGCAAAAACAACCTGTACAGCGGGAATGACATATGAATCGCCACGGATAATCTAGACACTTCTGAGCCGTTGATAATATAGGTTTTCATATTCAGCCGGTGGCATCTGCTCGCTCGAACCATGCCGACGCTTACTGTTATAAAACATTTCGATATAATCAAAAATATCGCTTCTGGCTTCGTCTCTCGTTCCGTAGATCCTTTTCTTAATCCGTTCGCGTTTCAGTAGCTGGAAAAAGCTTTCCGCAACCGCGTTGTCGTGGCAGTTACCGCGACGACTCATGCTGCCTTCCAGACCGTGTGATTTCAGGAACGACTGCCACTCATGGCTCGTGTACTGACTACCCTGATCAGAGTGAACCAGTACTTGCTTTTGAGGATTACGCCTCCACACCGCCATAAGTAATGCGTTCAGGACAATCTCTTTTGTCATGCGGGGTTGCATTGACCAGCCGATAACTTTTCGGGAGAACAGGTCAACCACCACGGCCAGATACAGCCAGCCTTCGTGGGTTCGGATGTAGGTTATGTCCGTCACCCAACGCTCATCCGGTGAGTCCGGATTGAACTGCCGCTAGAGCCTGTTGGGTGTCACGATACTGGCTTCGCCTTTACGTGCTCGTGGGCTACGGTACCTAACCTGAGCTTTTATTCCGGCACGCTTCATCAGCCGCCAGACCCGGTTCACTCCGCACTGCTGTCCGGTATCACGCAGATCGAGATGGATCTTGCGATAACCATAGACGCAGCCAGACTCAAGCCAGAACTGTTTGATTTGCCCGGTCAGCATCTGATCTGTCTGGTGACGCTGCGAATGTGGCTGCTGAAGCCAGAAATAAAATCCACTCGGATGGACATCCAGAACCCGACAGAGCAAACGAACAGGCCAGCAACGGCTGTTGTCGCGGATAAAGGCGTACCTCAGTCGGACAGCTTTGCGAAGTACGCCGTTGTAGATTCAATTGGTCAACGCAACAGTTATGTGAAAACATGGGGTTGCGGAGGTTTTTTGAATGAGACGAACATTTACAGCA
>OKVL01000801.1_pt1 | contig 16148 bp, 19 predicted proteins | sample 1606791 | NCBI WGS metagenome assembly OKVL01 (sample SAMN03281006, study PRJEB24777) | human gut metagenome | isolation source: fecal sample PR165 from 1 month old male Malay infant, vaginally delivered...
GTTTAAAAGAGGAACTTGAAATCTTAAAAAAAGCCGCAGCCATATTCTCTCGAAAGACCTAAATTCGCTTGTTCAATTTATAGAAAAATGGTGTAAGGATTACACTGTTTCTTTGTTGTGTCGGTTATTAGAAATTCCCAGAAGTGTCTATTATTTCTATAAAAATAAACCTTTAACTGCTACGCAAATAAAAAATAATTTCTTGAAACGGAAAATTACTGATATCTTTTTTGAAAACAAACAGCGATATGGTGCGACAAAAATCTATCATGTATTGCTCAAAGAAAACATTTCAGTTTCACTTAGACACGTACAAAAACTAATGCGACAACTGAGTTTACGTTCTATTACTATTAGAAAATACAAACCACAAAGTAATAAACAAGCAGTGGTATCCAGAGTAAATATCTTAAACCAAGATTTTTCTACTAAAACGATTTGTGAAAAATGGGTGGCTGATATCACTTACATTCCTACCAAGAAAAATAGTTGGTGCTACTTGTCTTCAATCATGGATTTACATACTAAAAAAATTATTAGCTATACATTTTCAAAACGAATGACTGTGGATTGTGTCATCCAAACATTGAACAAAGCAAAAATACATTATGACATTCCAGAAGGAATGATTCTACACACTGATTTAGGCAGCCAATATACAGCAATTGACGTGGAAAACTGGCTTAAATCCAACAAAATAAGACATTCCTATAGCCGAAAAGGAACGCCTTATGATAATGCGGGAATCGAATCTTTCCATGCCTCATTGAAAAAAGAAGAAGTATATACGACTACTTACTCAGATTTTGAAGAAGCAAATCGGTCGTTATTTAGCTACATTGAAGGATTCTATAATCGAAATCGAATCCATAGTTCGATTGGTTATCTAACTCCACAGGAGTTTGAAGATCTGTCAAGAGAGGAAATGGCATAGCCGTCTCTACTAAAATTTGTCCAAGATATTGACTCAAATCCAAAGTTAAAAGAATTGGGGACAGTTACAATACGGCAAGATGGGTCATGGATGCCAAGGCATCGAACAGCGCTCATCTATTTAAGTGATATTGAAATTTTAAGTACTTACAATGCGGAAATCCGTGGGATTTACAACTATTTTTGTCTAGCTAGTAATACAAATGTGCTGAATTCGTTCATGTACGTAATGCGCTACAGCTTATTTAAAACATTAGCTGCAAAGTATCAATCGTCTATCGCTAAAATTCTTAGAAAATATAAGCAAAATGGCGAGTTCGTAATTCCCTATGAAACGAAACATGGAACAAACTATCGTTTGTTATATAATGAAGGACTTCCCCAAAAGAAATTAACGAATAAATCTTCAAAAATCGATAGCCTTCCGGATACGATTATTTACAAGGCCCGAACAGAATTGACACAACGACTTTTAGCTAATAAATGCGAGTGGTGTGGAAATGGTAAAGGTCGGATGGAAGTCCATCATGTGAAGAAGGTAAAAAATCTAAAAGGGAAAAGACAATGGGAACAAGTAATGATAGCTAGGAGAAGAAAAACATTGGTGCTTTGCCATGAATGTCACGTGAAATTACACGCTGGCAAGCTAGACTAAACAAGTGGAAAGCCGTATACATTGAGAGGTGTACGTACGGTTTGGAGGGGAGTATTTGGAGACCTACTATAGAAATATAGCAAGGCGCTGGGTGCTTACCCTACGACGACAACAAAAATAAAAGTTTTGTTAATAAGTCGGGAGTTGGCCGAGGATATCTAGATATTGGGAAAGGGATTCCTCAAGAGTTATACAGTCCCTTTGTTCCATCGGATTTTGATTTTTTAGAAGAGTTTGCCAAATTTGATCACATGATCGAACTGGATTTTGAAGCCATTCGGATTACTGGAAAAGATCGAGAAATGATGGATGAATACCATAGTGTGAATGATGAAATGCAACTCAGAAAAATGGTTTCGGAAGAATACCAACGAAAACGGCAAGAGAAGTTGAATGAAGCAGGTGATATTACTATCGAGTAATCTTTTAAGCGAGTGAGGTGATGACATGTGAGTGAAAAGTATTATCGAGTACGGACGGCCGCAAAGTTGATTGACTTGGAATTCTCTTCAAGGACACTGTATTCGTGGATCGCAAAAATTGAAAAACGGACTACTTATCGTTTCTTACGAAAGGATATTTTGAGGAATGGGATTCCTGTGAGTCAAATTTTACTGACAGAAGAAGATATTTTATTGTTGAAAAAGCTTTATCGGTTGAGAAATGGGGAGAGGAAAGAGTTAACGGCTGCGATTTTCGCCACCTTTTTGTCACCGGAAGAGCTTGCAGAACGATTAATGATTGAAGAAAACATTTTATAAAAAAAGATCCACTGTAGATACTGGAGGGGGAACTATGCCCGCATAGCCATGCACTCAGTAGAGCGTGGCGTTTGCACTGGCAGCGGCGCCAGCCGCGTATGGCAAGGGCAAACGCACACGCCAAGTGTGTGCGTGGATGGTTTAGGGCAGGCGCTTGCGCCTGCCCTAAACCGTTACCCCCCAGTATCTAATAGGGGGGGTAGAAATAAAATAACGAAACAAAAAAAGCTCAATGAAGAGCGCTATGGCAAGCTTCATCGAAGATGAACGTTTGTGTCCTTTTTAACGATTTTGAAGGGACACAAAAATGAGAAATCAACCATACCAAGGGGTTTATGACTCTTTTTGAAGAGACAAAAAAAGTAGATTTCGTTATTTAATTGAGGTGTAGGGAAATTGGAGCCTAAAGAACTGCGAAATTATCGATACAAATTTGGGTTATCCAATGCGAAGACTGGAAAACAAAAACCAGTCTCTCAACGAAAATTTGCACAAATACTGGACATATCTTTGTCCTATTACAAAAAAATGGAACAAGGCAAGCGCTCGATTCCGGAAGAGGTGAAACAAAAGCTCGAAGAGTATTTTCGTGTCTACATGAAACATGGGATAGAAATGCGAGTCATGATTGATTATTTGCGTTTGTCTTTTTTTGATGCAGCACCTAAAGATATTATCCAGCGAGTGTTAGGCATGGATGAGTTAGAGTTTGAAACCCGTTCAACAGGACTCTACATGTTTGACCAAGTATCTGTACGAGGGAATATCTGGGTGTTTTGGCATACAAAGGAAACAACGAAAAATGTACTGATTCAATTCTCAGGGCAAGGTTGTCGTGAGTACGAAATGGTATTGAATGAACGAAAAACAGACTGGCAGGAATACTTATTGAACCTTTGGCAAAAACAAGGAATGCTAGAAAGTTGTTATAGCCGTGTGCAATGCAGCAGAATTGATATTGCTATTGATGAAATGTGGATGCGAGAAGATGAAGAATACTTTGATTTGTTTTCCATTTTGGAAAAGGAACACAAAGGATTGATCGAAGACAGTTTTAAATTATTTGAAAACTATGGTGGATACTATACGGAATCAGGGGTAGCTAGAAACAAAGGACTATCCCTTTATTTTGGTTCAAGAAAATCACCAATGTTCTTCAACTTCTATGAAAAACGGTATGAGATTGCCAATCGTGAGCGGATTTCTGTAGAAGATGCCTTACTAAAATACGGTATCTACAATCGCTACGAATTGCGTTGTGCTGCGGAAAAAGCAACCGAGATTATTGATCGCTTTATTACCGGAACGAACTTAGGTGAGATCGGTGCGGGATTGATCAACGATAAATTAACGGTTTATGACTTGCTTGATTCAGAATCAAGAATTGTGAATGAGCGTTGGGCTAAAATGTTTCGAACCGTCAAAGAGTTGAATTTTTCCATGAAGGCAGAAAAGTTTTCAATCGAACGGGCGGAACGTTGGTTTGAGACCCAAGTAGCGCCCACACTAAAGCTGCTAAAAATTGTCGATGAACTTTCCGGCAGAGATTTTGTGAATGCGACGATTGAAAATGTTGAATTGAGTGAAGACAAAGAAAGCTATCTTACTTGGTTTCAATCATCAGGAGGTGATTTAGTTGGAGGGTAACAAGGACTACCTCTTTTCAGGAATCAATCATTGTCAGAAAAAAATCGAAGCAATTGATCAACGTATTCGAGCGTTGAGTGTCTTCAATTATTCGATGGATTTGATTGAACGAATTCTCGAACGTGGTGAATTTCAGGATGACCCGGCATGGCAAGAAATTGCACGACTGCTGGAGGTAAGGAAAAGTTATGAACTCAAATTGGAGGAGTTAAATTGGCAAGTAAAACCAAGCAATTTGAGCCAGATTGAATTTTATTCTTTTTGCGTTCCGAAAAAAGCTTTGATAGCGGTGAAGGTAGGTGTGAAGCCATTACGAGTTTACTCAAACTGTGTAGCCGAAGTATATAACCAGCAGGTAGGATTTATTCTTTTGTCTGTTGATGAAGTTCAAAAAGTATTGAGACAATCCATTTGTGAAGAAACAAAACTTGCAGTGACTGAGGAAATTATCCAAAAAGAGTTACTTGATCTTGGTCGTTACGCTAACGAACCCTTTTATCAAGGATCGGTTTTACTAATAGAAAATATATTTGTTTAGGAGTGTGTCTGATGGAAGCACAAATTTATATTGCCAATTTGTCTAAATATGTTAGTGGAACGATTCAGGGAGGCTGGTTTGATTTGCCAGTGGACTACTCTGATATTGTCACAAAACTAGGTCTAAATGAATCCGAAGAGGAAACTATTATTTTGGATTCGGATACGCCATTTACTGTGAGTCAATACGATAGTTTGGATCGTTTAAATGAATTGTATGAACAATATTCGGAATTACCCAGTGCGGTACGAGATCATGCCAAAGAATTAATCGGAGATTTATTTGATTCAGAAGAGGATTTATTAGAAAATGCTGACAATGTGACTTTCATATCCGAGGTTGATACAGATAAAAAGTTGGGCGAGTATTGGATAGATCAGGGATTCATTACTGTACCAAGTGAATTACGTTGGTATGTTGATGAAGAGTTAATTGGACGAGATACTCGATTAGATGGGCAATTTCTTTATGTCGCAGGAGGCTGTTTCATGAAATAGCTCTTCTTTTGTTAGAAAGGTGAATCCAAGCAGATGAGGTTAATCAAATATGCAGGTTCCTTTCCCCTTGGGAATCAAGATTTATTGCAAAATATTGAGGAAGGAAAAGCCTTCTTTGGCGAAATTTATTACTGGTACAAATCGAAATTGAACGAATATCTTTTGACAATTCCGTTTAAAGATTTGAACTTTGATGAATTGTTCAAACAGTTTAGAAATCTTTTCTTGAAAGAACTAAAAAAATTAGACAGCGCAACCTATCCGATAACTTTTGAATGGTTAGATGGTCAGTTTAAACGAGTTGTCTATGATCCAATCTTTGTTCAGGCGATTGAGCGAATGACTGAAGTGAATCAAGAGCGATCCTACTTTATGAACTATGTCAAAAAAAGACAATGGAATGTGACAGAACAATTTTGGTCATATCTTCAAGAATATGGTGAAGTTCGTGTAACGGAAATCAACTCCCCATATGCTGAAAAGCTAATCCCAATCGATTTTGTAGAAAAGTGTCATTTGAAAATTGTTAAATAGTGATTGTCTAAAATTGAATAAATGATTTATAGCAACGTCCTAAGAAGTCCCATTCATAGAACGTTGCTATTTTTTGTCTAAACAAGGTGGTGAGCGCCTTTCATCAGGTAAGAAATCGAAGTCCCTAAGTGAACTCGAATGGAAAAATACCAAATATTATTGGAGGATGTTTATGAAAACGAAAATCAGTAGAATCATTTTTTCGCTCGTGATGATCGTCACGCTGCTTACGCAAATCACTCCAATTCAAGCGATCACGGCTTATGCGGAAAGCACCAGTGCAACTCAAGTACAAAAGAATGAAGCGAAACCAAAGTCCACAGAAGCCTCGAAAGCTGATCCGGTTGAATCAATCAGTGAATCAAGCCAAGAAACCTCGGAAAGTACCAGCAGCACGGAGTCTTCTGAAAGTACAAAAGAACAAGAGAATGTGGAATCTGGGGATAAAGAAGAGATACAAAGAGAAGTAGCCTTGGATGGGAGTGTCTATGGTTCTGGAGCTGGTGTTCCTGGTGATCCGGTTCTTTTCCGAAGTGTGAGAGCATTATCGGCAGATTTACCCACGTTTTTCGGTATTTCTACAAAAGCAATTAACGCTGAATTGACTGCTCACCAAAATGATTCCTTCTATCTGGGGACCCCTTATCGTGGACTGTATTTAAATCCAGACGAAGCCTATTGTTTGAGTCCAAACGGGGCACCGACAAGCTATGGACCTGGGATGAACTGTACCGGATTTGTGGCTACCGTTATTCGTAGAGCTGGAGGCGATATTTCAAGAATTACGAATAATAGCACGGGATTTGGTGGTGCGGCGAACGCTTATAACTGGCGTGATGTTTTACGAGCGACTACTTATGCAGATACGTACAATACGGTTTCTGAAATGTTAGCGAGTGGCACCATGCGTAAAGGGGATATTATTTATTTTGAACCGGATGTGTCAGTAAGTAACTACGATTGCCATATTGGATTCTTCTGGGGAAATACTCCTAGCGACAATAAATTCTGGCATTCTTATTATCCTGATGGAAATATTATTTCTGATATTAAAACGAAGTCACCCGCTGAGAAAATCTATGTCTTCCATAATGCGAAGGAAGAGGGCTATATTTCACTGAAAAAAGTGAATGATAAAGGCGATAATATGGCTGGAGTTTCTTTCAAATTGACTGCGGATGGGAAATCAACCACCGTAAAAACAGACGCAAATGGGAATTTAAAGTCACCAAATTATCCTATCGGTACTGTGGTGGAGTACGAAGAAACGGCTACGATCGCTGGTCATTATATTGATTCTGCGTCATCTAAAGGCAAGATCACCATCAAGGAAGGTTCTAATGAAATCAAAGTAACCAATCCTCGGTTTGCGAATGTTACGCTGAACAAAAAGAATGATGTCGGACTTAACCTTGAAGGGGTTCAATTCAAACTGACTTACAACGGAAAAGATCATAGCGTCAAGACCGACAAAAACGGTCAAATTCAAGTAACGAATGAATTGAAAAATAATACCAAAATTGAATGGGAAGAAACAGCAACGATTGCTGGTCATTACATTGATACAGCCAATGCGAAGGGATCAATGGTTGTAAAATCTGGTTCTAACACGATTGATGTAAGTAATCCACGTTATGCCAATTTAACACTGATTAAACAAGATGATAAAGGTGCAAATCTTGAAGGTGTAGAATTCAATCTTCACTACAACGGGAAAGATCACAAAGTGAAGACGGATAAAGATGGGATAATCAAGATCACCAATGACTTGAAGAACAACACAAAAGTCGACTGGGAAGAGCTTAAAACCATCAAAGGTCACTACATTGATCCAGAAAAAGCCAAAGGATCGATCGTAGTGAAATCTGGAGAAAACACGATTAAAGTAAATAATCCAACGCTTAATTTTGGGTTGACTTCTCAAGCAAGTAACCAAGACGGGGCACAATTTGTGAATCCAATGATCGGGCAAAAGCTGCGGGATGAAGTGATGATCCAGGCGAACCAAGCACCTGCAAATGCGAAACTACGTCTGACTTCTGATTTTGTCGAGTTTGGAACAGGGGAGCAGCTTGGCGAAGAATCCTTGAAACAAGTGAATGAATTCGAAGCGAAACAAGCTCAATTCGTTAAGAATGTGTATTTAGATTTTGATGCCACAGGAATGCATGGTAAAAAGGGCGTTTGGATCAATGTCTTAGAATTCTACAATCCTTCAACGGGTGAGTGGGAAGAAGTCGCTCGTCATGATGATTTGACGAATGAGGCAGAAGCGATTCAATTTGTGACTCCAGAAATCCATACCGAGTTTTTCTTCTATGATCAGAACGAGAACGAAACGAAGCTATCTGATCCATTGGCAAAAGTGAAAGGATTTGACCGAGTATTCTATAAGAACCTTATTTCAGGTCAAACCTATAAATTTGACCTAACCATGATGGATCGTGAATCTGAAAAAGAATTCAAAGACCCGAACGGAAACAGCGTTACTGGATCAATCACTGTTGTTGCTGGGAAGGATGGCACCGTCACTTCTACTATCAATGCGAGAGAATACTATGAAAATCTTGCCAAAGAAGAGGCTGAAAAGGAAGAATCAAAAGAAAACGATAGCGACAAAGAAAAAGAAACGAGAAAAGATTCGGATGGATCAAAAGAAACGATTCAACCAAAAGCAGCCACGCAAGAAGTTGTCGATACCGAAGAACCAGCAGATGACATGGAAGAACAAGAAGAAGCGACTGAATTTTCAACACTGAGTGACGTTGAACTTTTGGAAGGGCATGTCGATGTTCCGTTTGAAGCCAACTTATCCGCTGCGAAAGGAAAAGTCTTAGTTGCTTACGAGCAGTTATCTACAAACGACACACCAATTGCCGATGAAAAAGAACTTGATAATGAGAAACAAACAGGGAAAGTAAGAAATCCCAAGATTGGTACGCAAGCTCTCGTGAATGGCAAAGTAGAAGTCACAACTGACGGCAAAGTGACATTGACTGATAAGATCGCTTTTGAAGACTTAACGCCTAACGTTGAATACGATCAAAAAGTGACTTGGATGGATACACGGACTAAACTACCTGTCATGATTGATGGAAAAGAATTGACTTCAACCATCAAGTTCACACCAAAAGAAGAAACAGGAACGGTCACCGTGACGATTGAAGATGTCGTTGTTCAACAATTATTTGGTAAGGACAGTAAGATCCAATTGGTTGCTTTTGAAGAAACAACTTATAACGATGAGCCTGTAGCTTCTGAAAAAGACTTCAACAATAAAGGCCAAACCATTACAATCAATAATCCAGTCGAACCAGCAAAACCGACTAGTCCAGCAGGTACGTTGCCTCAAACATCAGGATCATTTTTTAGAGGAGGGTATCGTGAAAAAGCTATGGAAGAACCTACCATTTCTATGGATCGTTTTAGGGATTGTCATTTCTTGTGCCAGTTACTACGGGTATTACTTACTGTTGCAGGCCAATGACCATGCGGAACAAATGACACATCCGATTGAAATAAATCAGAGTAATCGGGACGAACAAAAAAAGAAGCTACAAAAAGCGACTTATTGTCCCCGTCAAATTAAACCAGTCACACCAGCTGCTTATGCGAAAGCTCAATTGCGGTACAACGAGATCGTGAACCAGTGGGGCGTAGGAGCGTTGTATATTCCCAGCGCTGATATTCATTCGAAAATTCTTGCAGGAATCGACAATCAGAATCTAATGGTTGGAGTCGGAACGTACTATCAGGATCAGCATTTAGGAAAAAGCAACTATGTACTCTTGGCTCACAATCTAGTTCAGGGTGGCGGATCGCTTAAAAACCTGCCGAAAACAACCTTACATCAAGTCTTTTATCTAACTGACTTTACGAATGTTTATGAGTACGTGGCGATAAAAAATGATGTTGTCGATCAAAGTCGAGGAGACTTGATGGCTATTCCTACCGATGATCAGACATCAATTGTGACGCTTATTCGTTGTGAGGGTGGACTAAACACCTCCAATCGGGCGGTTGTGCAAGGCGAGTTCTTGAAGGAATATCCGGCAAGTGAAGCCAGTAAAGAAGTGAAACTTGGTTTGGGACTCATTGAAGAAAATTGGATCAATGATGAAAAAAACTCGTTTCAACAAAGTTCCCACACTAGTGAAGAATCACCGATTCGAATACGACTGAGTCCGGGTGAAACGTCCAATGAACCGATTTACTCGCCATTCCAAGTTACCTGCATTTATTTATTTACGCTCTTAAATGAGGTGTCTGTTGTAATCGGGATCGGTTATTTGATTGGACTTCTAGCTTTGACCCATATAGCCACACAAAAACAGTACGAATTTTAAAGTGAAAAGGAGAGTTGTGTATGTTTTGGATTATCGTAGCCTTTATGGTCGGTACTTTCTTCGGTGTGATCATTATGGCAATACTGAGTGCTGGAAAATATGACGATATGGTAAACAACAGAATTGAATGAGAGAGGATGGACTAGATGAAGACATTTTCGAGAATGGTTTCGGCATTGATTTTTACGTTACAGGCATTTCTTTCGACACCAATGGCAGTCTTGGCAAGCGAGATGACATCATCGAAAGAAGCCACAGAACAAGTTCAAAAAGCTACCGATACCACAGAAACAACAGAAAGCAGTACCGACTCTACAGAAGAGTCTTCGACAAAAGGATCTACCGAAAGTAGCTCTTCAAGCAGTGAATCGACTACAGAATCAACTAGTAGTGACACGAAAACTTCGGAATCTTCGACACCGAGTGATCAAGAAACTCAGAAAAAGGAAGAACCAAAAAAAGAAACAGAGAAACCGACAGCGCCAAAAGAAGAATCAACAACGAAACAATCAAATCAGATTTCTCAAGAAGTCCCAACACCAGAAAGGATTGTTGATCAAGAAGCGACCGTTGATCTATCCCAAATGGTTCCTTCAAGTACCGTGACACAAGATGGTTCGGTTCATTTTGAAAAAGATGAATCCGTGGATCACTTTATTCGTGAGATTGGCGAGTCAGCTCGAAAGATAGGGAAGGAAAAAGAGTTGTATGCGTCTGTGATGATCGCTCAAGCCATCTTGGAATCAGCTTCGGGTCAAAGTCAATTAGTCCAGGAACCAAACTATAATCTGTTTGGGATCAAGGGAACGCACAATGGAAAATCCGTCTCACTAGCAACACAGGAAGACTTTGGAAATGGCACGCTTTATGCGACTCAAGCAGGTTTTCGGGTGTACGAGAACTATGAGGATTGCTTCAATGATTACGCCACGCTGCTAAAAGAGGGAATCACTGGTGATTCCAATTATTATGCAGGCGTTTGGAAATCAAATGCGAAAACGTATCAAGAAGCAACAGAGTATCTAACAGGGCGATACGCCACAGATACTCAGTATGATCAAAAACTGAATGGTCTTATTGAAACCTATGATTTAACAGACTATGACAAGGAGCTTCAAGGGCCAATTATTAGTAGCTCAGGTTATAAAACTCCTTTGCAAAATTACACTATTTCAAGTGTGTTTGGTAATCGCAATGGCGAGTTTCATCGTGGGTTAGATATGGCGGCAGCTCAAGGCGAACAAATTTATGCAGTGAAGTCCGGTAGAGTGCTCACGGCGGAATTTCATATCTCTTGGGGAAACTATGTGGTGATCAAGCATGAAGACGGGACAACCGCTTTGTATGCACACCAACAGCAATCTATTGTCAAAGTAGGCAATACTGTCTCGCAAAGTCAGATTATTGGTTATGTAGGCAGTACCGGAAACAGTACAGGTAACCATTTACATTTTGAACTTTGTAAGGACAGCAGCCTTTCTCAAGGCATGTTGGTTGATCCACAAAGTGTATTATTCGGAAACTAAAAATGAATCATTTGAATTCAAGAGACTCACTGGAGCCTCTTTTTTTGTGGAGGTGACGCATGAAAATGGAATTTATTGGAGAACCAATTGGTGAAGAGGATTTTATTGAGCACTACATGTATCTGTTTGAGTCTTCGATTCGTCAACTATGTTCAATTGATGAATTCTTACCCAAGGAAAAAGAATACCTGCAAGCAGAGTATCGTTGCGCCTGGTTGTTGTATCAAAAGTTTGAAGCAGAACAGAAATGTCCGCCGGACTACCGTTTCCTAAGCGATAGCGTGACGAATGCCGTGATCGCTCGTGAATACCTATTCCAAGAACGAGAAAAGAACATCATGAATTCGGAACACTTTGCGGAACGGTATATTGTCCTTTTACGATCCGAGGGGTTACTCACACCTGTGGTTTTTGGAGCGGCTGATTTTGCCTTCATCATGGAAAGCGAACGGCATCGAGCAATCAAACGTTATGACGAGGAAGACACCTTTACCGAGGGGTATGAAATGATGCGTATTCAGAATAATCGTTTTTTGCAAAATTTTGTGATCCAGCAATTGGCCGATGGATTTCTTGACCATTATTCGGTGTATATGAAGAAACGACAGGAGGGATAAGAGGATGCATCAATTGATCCTATATACAGTGGTCGGATTTTTCATAGTCGGTTTTATTCGGCAGTTTTTGGGTGCCAAATTTGAATGGCTACAGAAGAAGGATCGTTTGGCTTGGAAGCAAGGTTTCAAACGAAATCGGTATGAGCTATTCCTAACATTTGATGATGGACGTTTTGCGTGCTACCAGTTATTTGCCAATTATACAAAGTATCAAGCAGCCGACTTATTGCTCAAGCTTTTTGAAAGTAACCCATTTGTCGGGATTGAAGAGAATGGACGAGTCTTCTATTATCGCTATTCTCAAATTGAAAAGATAGAATCCGAAAAATATCCGCTAAAGCTGGGAAAGAAAGGTCTGTTTTGATGTGTCTGATTTTTTAATCTGGTATGAGCATGATCAGTTTCAAGAGTTTCACCAATTGATCGAGTCTGTTTTAACTACGGTGAAACCAAAAAATGAGCCATTCGGTGGTTTACCAAAAGAAATGAAGAGGAAGTATAAGAATGAACCAGTAATGTATCAACGCTATGTGAAGCAACGGGTACGCTATATCAATGAGAGGGAGCAGCAGCGGCAACGATTTATCAACTGGTGCAGCAAAAAAGTCATTGAACAGTTTACCCAACTCTATCCAGAGGTGGGGCGGGTACAAATTGTGTCGGAAACCATTTTTGGATTGAATCAACTATTTTTAGAACATTATGAAAGCCAAACTACGTACTCGTTAGAAATAAATTTTTAGTGAATGGAGAATGGAACATGAAAAAAAGAATGATCACAACCTTTGCAATTACCAGTGTAACTTTATATGGCTTACAATTTGGAAGTTCGTTTGTACAAGCTGGTGAGGTAGATGTACCAGTGGTAGAACATGGAAATCAAGCTGAACTTGATTCTACGACAGATGGCTTGAATGAAGAATTACCAACAGACCCAGAGCTTCCGATCGATCCAGAATTACCAGAAACACCGGAGGTTCCTGAAACACCAGAAGTACCGGAGACACCCGAGGTTCCCGAAACGCCAGAAGTACCGGAAACACCAGAGATTCCCGAAACACCGGAAGTCCCTGAAACGCCAGAGAAACCAGAACAGCCGGAAAAACCTAGTAAGCCAGAAATACCTGTTCAACCAGAACAACCACAGACACCCACACCATCCAATCTAGGAAGCCAGCCAGGAACGGATGTTGTATTGAATCCAACAGTAGATGCGCCTGTGGAAACGGCGACTGGTGAACAAATTATTTCAGTGAAAGACGGCGTAGCCTATAAACAAACAGCAGCCGGATTAACACCCATTGAAAGTGAAGTCACTGCCTTACCAAATGGAAACATTTCTATCAAGGTTGCGGATGGATCGACAAAAGTTTTACCAAATACAGGCGAAGCCTCTACCGGAAGTTTATCTGCTTTAGGTCTAGGGTTAATTTCAATGGGTGGATTGATCTGGAAGTTTCGATTTTTCAAACGGTAAGATGGCTCAAATAATCAAAAGGAGCTGTCTATTGAATGAAGGAACGGCGAATTAAAAAGAAAGATAAAACGACTAGTGAAAAAATCCCGAAAGTACGAAGAGTTCAAACCAAAGCAATGAGACGATTTTTCTGGGCAGGAATCTTTCTTCTAAGTATTTCTGGAGTGTTGGCCTTTCTTCAAACGCAAGGCTTACGAGTAAAGGTGAGTTCACTAAACAAAGAGGTCACCACTATTCAACAAAGAAGCCAAAAAGAGGCTAGTAACTCGGTCGTGCTTACGCCTGAAATTGAATCCTTTATGAACCGATTTGTCGCATTGTACATGGCGGTTTCTGATGATAGTGAGACTCAAAAATTGAGACAAAAAACCTTGATGAATGATTACTTTGCACAAGGAATCAAGGAAGGTAACTCGATCTTTTCAGGGAAGCGTACGTTAAAGGCAGCCGCTTTTATCTCGTTGAAAAAAGTGGCAGGTGTCTCGACTGCTTCTTACAAAGTGACGTATATTATCGAAACAAAGGGAGAGGATGATCAACCAAAGGAAGTCACGGCTAGTCAGTTATTGAATATTCCTTTTCAAACTTCTAAGGAAGGAAGTCGAGTGATCTCTTATCCCTATTTCACTGCGTTAAGAGAAAACAAAGAAAAGGCGAAAATCTTAGATTTTGATCCGAATGATTTTGAGTCGGTTGATAGTCATATCCGTATGAAAGTAATGGTATATATTGAGGAATTTTTAGAGAAGTATACGAAAAGCTCTTCGGCAGATATGCGTTATATGATGGATGATCCAGAAGGGCTACAAGGTTCAGCCAGCGTTGATGAAGTAACAAGCCAAGTATTTAAGGAAAAAGACTATTTTGTAGTGAAAGCTGCTGTCAAGTTCAAAGACAAAGGAACAGATTTGATTTGGCAAGAAAATATGTCTTTTGAAGTGGTAAAAAAATCGGACAAATACTATGTCCAGAAATTAAACCATACATGGTAGAAATGAGGGAGACACAAGATGGGATTAAAACAACTGTCTGATTTTATACTGGAACAAGGAAAATATGCGATTATCATGTTGGTCGTCTATTTAGCTTCCAAAAACTTTGCGAAGTCGAAAGTCGTTCAGATTATTTCTGCCTTTGTAGGTGGAGCAATCGCTTATTTCTTCTTGAATGATCCAGAAAAAGTATTTGATGGCATGGGTACAATCATAGAAAAGTTGTTTGGTGGCTAATCATGAAATGGGAACCGTACAATTACTCAGTAGCATTTAAAGAACCGTATCGCATACAAGATTTAGGAAATTTGGGTCGCCTGCCTGCACCGATAGCAGTGGTGAATATTGGCAGCTTCCTTTTTGTGTTGGGATTAATGTGGGGCGTTTTTCGAGAATCGATTCAACGAGGTTCAGAAATTCTTCCTTTTTTACCAGCCTTATGCTATATAGGAATTCCGGTAGCAAGTGTGTTGTTGTTAAACAAGGTTCAACCAGATGGGAAGAAGCTTCATTATTATCTCTTTGACCTGATAGTTTATGTGATAACAATCCAGTGGCAAGATATTGTTTTCTTCAATGGGAAAGCTTATAAAAAAAAAGAGTCCGATGAAATTATAGACTTTTGACAGAAGTTTATTGATCATTAAAAAAAGCAGACAATAGGCGTATAGAGTAGGTAGTATACTGATCATCTGAAAAAATTAACTTTGTTCATCCGTTTCAAGAGAATCTGATTTAATGTAAGTACAGTCAAAATTAATTTATTTTAGTTCTCTTAAGTTAGGTTTGATGGACTGCTATTTAACAACTAGCTAGTTGTTAAAATAGTAATTCCAGAAAAGTATACTCCCAACTAATCGAAAGAAAAAAGAAAACTAAACGAAAATTAAAACAAAATAATGGTTGCGCGTTAACGTCTTGTGTAGTAATATGAAAGCGTAGACAAAACGAAACGAAATTATTTGAATTTTATACGAAAAAGAGGTTTGAGTATGGAAAATTTTGAGCGGTTAGGTGATATTGTTTCTTATCTTCAACAAGAGCAACGTGCAACAACTAAGGAATTAGCAAATCGGTTTGGCGTGACAGAGCAAACGATTAGAAATGATTTATCCTTTCTCGAAAAAGAGTCGAAAGTCATTCGAGAGCACGGGGGAGCTAAAATAACTGAGAATGAAACAAAATTTGACGATCGGTTGACTGAAAATGTTGAAGAAAAAAGAAGATTAGGAAAATACGCAGCTACACTAGTTGAAGAAAATGACATCATTTTTCTAGATGGTGGAACAAGTATACTGTATTTGATCGAGTGTCTACCCCAAGATATTCATATCAAAATCATTACAGCAAGTTTACCGATAGCTGATAAGTGTACAATTCTGAATAATGCTGAGATTTACTGTCTAGGTGGAATGTTAAACAAAAAAACTAAAGAGATGTATGGGCCAAAAGCATTAGAAGATATTTCAAATATGATTGCGAATAAAGCCTTTATTGGAATAAGTGGTTTTTCATTAGAAAATCAATTCACAGAAAATAATGTTTTATCCTTAGAGGTCAAGCGTAAAATACTGCCAACTGTCAGTCAAAGCATCATAATCGCCGATTCAAAGAAAGAGAATAAG
>OKVL01000811.1_pt1 | contig 15945 bp, 18 predicted proteins | sample 1606791 | NCBI WGS metagenome assembly OKVL01 (sample SAMN03281006, study PRJEB24777) | human gut metagenome | isolation source: fecal sample PR165 from 1 month old male Malay infant, vaginally delivered...
TTATAGATACCGTATAAGCCCACTCCCTGCGGCCAATTCCAGATAGTCCAGCTTTTATCGTCGACCTTCAAGCCATCAAAGTCCAGAATGAATTCTCCACTGCTATCTTTGATCGTTGTGAGATTCTCGATTAATAAATCGATTTTTTCTTTGACTGTTTCTTTTGGTATGAATAGTTCTTCTAAAATAATTGCCATTGCTCTCTCCTTAATAAATCGCTTTCATTTCTTTCACGTGAATAGAGTAACAAATAAAAAGACCACAATAAATGTCTTAAATTGATCAAAAACTTGCAAAAATTGCTATTCGTAAAAATCAGAGGATAGGAACAAGCGCTCTAATAATTCCTATCCTCTTGAAAAATAGGATTACGGCTGTTTGCCAATATAAGCTAGAATGCCGCCATCAACATATAAAATATGTCCATTCACAAAATCAGAGGCATCCGATGCCAAGAAAACCGTTGGGCCTGCTAAATCACTTGGTTCACCCCAACGCGCTGCCGGTGTTTTTGATACGATAAATTGATCAAAGGGATGACGTGAGCCGTCTGCTTGTTTTTCTCTTAAAGGGGCTGTTTGCGGCGTGGCTATGTAGCCAGGTCCAATCCCGTTACACTGGATATTCGCTTCTCCGAACTCTGAACAAATATTTTTCGTCAGCATTTTTAGTCCGCCTTTAGCAGCTGCATAACCCGCAACAGTTTCCCGACCCAGTTCACTCATCATAGAACAAATGTTGATGATCTTCCCATGACCTTTTTTGATCATTGATGGTAGGACTGCTTTAGACACGATAAAAGGTGCGTTCAAATCAACATCAACTACTTGGCGGAAATCCTCCGCAGACATTTCTAGCATCGGGATGCGTTTAATGATCCCAGCGTTGTTGACTAAAATATCAATTACGCCGACTTCATCTTCGATTTGCTTAACCATGGCCTGAACCGCTGCCTCATCAGTAACGTCACAAACATAGCCATGAGCCTGAATACCCTCTTTTGTATAATTTGCTAACCCTTGATCGACCGAAGCCTGATCCAAATTATTAAAAACAATCGTCGCTCCCGCCGCTGCTAATGACTTGGCAATTTCAAAGCCAATCCCATAGACCGCTCCAGTAACCAAAGCGATTTTTCCATCTAAACGAAACATGTCCATTTTAAATTCCATTTTTTAGTCTGCTCCTCTTTATTTTATTTGATCCATTTCTACCATATCCATATCAGTATAGGTAATATTTTCACCACACATTGCCTAGATAAAAGAATAATTACTTGTGCCGACACCAGAATGAATCGACCAGCTAGGCGAGATCACCGCTTGTTCATTGTCTACAACTAAATGTTTGGTTTCATCAGGTTTGCCCATCATATGAAAGACCCGCGTATCTTCTGTTGCGTAATCAAAATAGACATACGCTTCCATACGCCGTTCGTGGGTATGACACGGCATGGTATTCCAAGCACTGCCGGGCTCTAAAATGGTATAACCCATTTGTAGCTGACAGCTTTCGCAAACATTCGGATGAATGTATTGATAAATTTTCCGTTCATTTAACGTTTGGCCATCACCAGTTTCCATTGGCTTGATTTGATCAATACTAATTTTGACATTTGGATATTTTTTATGCGCTGGTACACAGCTGATATAAAATTTCGCCGGGTTTGACGGATCTTCAGAGGTGAAGACCACATGCTTTGTTTCTTTGCCAATATAATACCCATCCTGCTTTTTCATCGTATCTCTTTGCCCATCAATTTCAATAAATCCTGGTCCGCCAATATTAATAACCCCTAACTCCCGACGCTCAAGAAAATAGTCCACCCCTAATTCTTGATCCAGTTTGATTTCCAGTGCTTCATCTGTCGGTGTAACACCACCAAAAATCATTCGGTCATTGTGAGTATACGTTAAGCTGATTTCACCAGGTGCGAAAATCTTTTCTACCAAGAATTCTTTTCGCAATTCTTCCGTTGAGTAATGACGAATATCCAAAGGACTATGCGTATATCGAGTTTCCATCTGCTGCATGTTAAAACACTCCTTTTTCCTTAAAAAGATTGATTAATTGCCTATAAAAATTTATTGTAACTGCTTACAAGGGTTAGTTTAGCAGGGAAACCCTTTTTTAAATATGGCAATTTTTGATTTAAAACTGTCAAAAATTGCAGAATTTTGAAAATTTGAACTACTCAGCTCTCTTCTGATGTTTAATAGAATTAATAAAAGATAACGAAAGAAATTTTATTTATTTCTCTACCTGCCCTCACAAAACTACAGTATAATAAGCAACGATTGTTCAACTATTCACTAGGAGTGATTACATGATCCACCATAATAAAAAAAAATATTATGTGAATACAATGCTTTCTGATCAATATGAGATTTATCATGTAAAGGACAATGTAAATAACGAAAAGACTGTGTATCATTACCATGATTTTTACGAAGTGCATGCTACCTTGGAAGGCGTGGCGACCTTTTATTTAGACAATCGGCAGTTTGATATCGTTCCTGGAACCGTCCTGCTGATTCATTACAATGATCTCCATCGTATCATGAAGCAAAGTACCGATTATTTTGAACGGGTGTATATTTTTTTAACGGAAAAATTTTTACAGGATCGATCAACCGAATGGACAAATTTGGAAGCCTGCTTCCATCCTGTTGGCGAGCAGCGAAGCAAGGTATTACAGCTAAAGCCGGAAAAACTACACGAACTGCTGCGTTTTGTAGATGAAAAGCCTTCCCCTGAGGTTTATGGTTCAGATATTCTTTATGAACAGCAGCTGGTTCATTACATGATGCAGCTGAACCAATTGATCGAAGAGGACACCCAAGAAAATCACGGTCTGCCCATCATCCAAAATGAACGAATCGTAGAAATGATTCATTTTATTACAGAAAATCTCTCCCATCCTTTGACCTTAGAGGAAATGGAGCAAAATTTTTATGTGAGCAAGTACTATATCACGCGGGAATTTAAAAAGCATACAGGCTTTACCTTTCATCAATTTGTCCTGAAAAAGAAGCTGCTCTATGCCAAGCAGCTATTGAAGCAATACAAAAGCTCCTCTGATGTTTACAGCAAGTGCGGCTTCAACTCCTATGCACATTTTTTGAAAGCGTTTAAAAAGGAATTTGGAATTACGCCAAAAGAATTTCTGAAGCATGCGAACGAGAATCCGCCGATCAAATTTATCGAACCCCATTGATTTTTATGGGTCGTAGGTAAAATGCGTCGCAGGTCTGATATTAAGGAAAAATAAAGACTGTTATACTTTAAGAAAGATTACAGGAAATAAGGATGTCAGTTCCACTTTTCGCAGTGGCTAACTGGCAAAAAATACTTTAACGGGAATAAGGAGGGAAACTAATGAAGGATTCAGATAAAAAGGGAAGTGTTGGTAGAAAGCTTTTCTGGATTTTATTTATTTTAGCATTCGCAATAACGGGCGTAACGAACTTTGCGATTGATCAGCAATTTACTTGGTTTCGAATTGTCGGGAGTGCATTGATTTTTGGAGGTTCCTTATTGGATGCGTTGCTTTTCAGCAAGAATTATCGCGTAATTCACTCGGTATCAGTTTACTGTATTGATCATTCCATTCTTTATGGTTGTCGAACGAACGGTGAATAATTACTTTCTAGATGCTCCGGTTTACTGGCTTGGGCCAATTGGAATTCCCATCGCAGTGACTTGGATTGTTTATTTCTGGGCATCGATCGGCACTCGAAAAATCTTGCACTGGAATATGGGTTCTTGTTTAGGGATGGCTTCACTGCTGGCGATTCCGGCTGTTCTTATAACCAATACAATTGCTAATCAAACAACTGTCTATAATGTGATCGAGATGAGCTTTATCACTATTCTCACGTTACTATCCTGCGGCGGACTCGGGCTGATTGCTGGTCTGTTTATGCGTAAACGCAAGCATTAAAAAAGCCATCCAGATTTTTTAATTAATCTGGATGGCTTTTTTGTTTATCAACGAAGATACCGCTCTTCGATTTGCTGTGCCGCAGCCTTCGCACCATCGACTCTCTTCATCAAACGCTGCATTTCTTCCGCTTTTTTTCGATAATCGGGTGATTGCAGCTTTTTGATACTACGCGACAAAGCTTCTATTGTTAATTTATTGGGCGGCAAGGCAAGCGCATTGCCAAAGTTTTCGCAATATGCGACGTTAACTTCCTGTTCGTATTGCAGGCCGATGCCAATAAAGGGTTTGCCAGAAGAGCAGGCGGTTTGCACGGTTCCTTCGCCGCCATGGATCACCGAAAAATCAACAAGTTCAGAAACCTCCAATGCTGGCAGCCAATCAAAGACATGGATATTTCCAGCAACGAAATCCTCTGGTAAATAGCTTTTAATTGGTGCGATCACCTCATAGTCGGTGGTCACAAAATAGGCTAACAGCTTTTCGATCAATGAACGATTTCCTGAACTGCCCATCGCAAAATAGACGACTGGCTTTTTTTGCTGACGAGCTTTTTCAATAATTCGACTCACCTTAGCTGGCAGCTCATAAGGCAGACACGCAAATATCGGACCGACAGATTGATAATTATCCGGAAAGACTAAATCTTTTGTGAAAGCCGGAAGTGTCGTGATTAAATTCAAATCGCCATCCAGCAAATCCAACGTATACTTAGGCAGTGCTAGTTTGTAGTGCTGCGCAACCTTTTTGAATCCACTGGGTTTCCAGGTCAAATGTTTAGAAGCCCTCAGAAAAAGCTTCCACAGAACCGACTTTGGCAAGTAGGCTTTATCCAGCTGACTAGGAATAATACAACCCGCTTCATGATTAAAATGCGGACGAGACATCGCCACTGGTTTGACGTACACCAAAGGAACTTTTTCGATACGGGCGGATAGGAAGATCGTCACGTTACTGCCTGTCACGATCACAGAAGGAGCCAACTCGTTAATCAAAGCTAACTCACTAGCGACTCGATCAGCCACAATTTCTGCCGTAAAGGGATTCTTCAAGCTTTTTCCTTGATCAAATTTAATAATCGCGGCTTCTTGCTGTGGTGTCAGTGTGGGGCTCAACAAAGAAACCTCAAACTCTGCCTCTTTGATCAACTTGAGATACGTTTTTGAAAACCCGCAAAAAACACAGTGATAGTTCTTACGCATTTGTTTGGCAATCTCGATCATCCGAGTGGTCTCCGCTAAATTAAAGGTCGCTGGAGCAAAAAGAATCGTTTTCATCACAGTCCTCATCTATTCTGCCAAGGCTTGTTCGACGGCTTTTTGGGAATGGATTTCAGTTGTATCAAAAACTGGGATCGCAACATCCGCCTGTTGGATCAACAATCCAATTTCCGTGCAGCCTAAGATGACGCCTTCCGCTCCGGCTTTGATTGCTTCTTCAATCACCTCGATAAATTTCTCTTTTGATTCCGTTAAAATCTTTCCATGACACAATTCAGCAAAAATGATTTGATTGATCGTTTCGATCGTGGCTTCGTTGGGAATCCATACATCGATCCCACTGTCGATAATTTTCTGTTTGTAAAAAGCTTGAGTCATCGTATATTTCGTCCCTAATAAGGCGACCTTTTTGATTTGCTGCGCTTGTAGTTCGGCAATCGTAGCATCTGCAATATGCAGGATCGGAATCGTTAAATATTCAGCAATCTGTGGTGCGACCTTGTGCATCGTGTTGGTGCAGATTAGTAGAAAATCAGCCCCTGCTTGTTCTAATTGCTGCGCTTCTTTTCCGAGAACCGCTCCGCTTTTTTCCCATTCATTTGCTGCCTGATAGTTTTCAATTTCTTCAAAATCAACACTGGCTAGTTTAATTTTAGCCGAATGCAGCCCACCTAATTGCTGATTCATTAATTCATTGATTCGTGTGTAATACGTTACCGTGCTTTCCCAGCTCATCCCGCCTAATAATCCAATCGTTTTCATGCGCCACCTCGTTTTCCAATTATTATAGCAAGAAACGAAAAGGAACTCGACATTCCTCGCAAACATTTAAAAACAGTTTTTAACTGAAATATGCTATGCTAACGGCAATAAATAGAGAGCTGGTGAAGCGATGTATCATGGAGAAGTGGTTCGGAAAATTCGGCTAAGTAAAGGCTTAACTCAAAAAGAGGTTTATCTCGGCATTGTTTCAAAATCCTACGCCATTGAATTTGAAAAGGGCAATCATAGTATTTCGGCGACCTTGCTGCTAGATATTTTAGAGCGACTTTCCTTAGATATGGACGAGTTTCTCTATATTAGTCAGGATTACCGCTTGAATGAGCAAGCCGATTATATTTTTCGTTACTCCAATTACAGTAACAACTATGATCTTCCAGCTCTTTATCAGCTTTTGCAGGAGCTACAAGAGCTACAAGGACCGATCGCGAATGTCCATGTTGCGGAAGTTCGTTCTCGGATTCGGATCATCGAAGCGACGAACAAAACAGGCAGCTATACACCTGATGTCGTTTTGTCAGAAGATAAGGCAACGATTATTCAGTACCTGACAAATCTGCAAACGTGGACACTGCAAGAAATCCAATTATTTGCCAACACCTTGGAATTTATTGAAGGCGAAAAACAGTTGCTCTTCTTCAAGCAGCTCTCAAAATCTTTGGAGCTGTATAAAAATTATGATCGCGGCAGAGAGATTTTCTGCAGTCTTTTAGTCAACTTAATTCGGGAGACGCTTGATGAAAACCTATTAGACTATGCGGAAGTATTAATTGAACAGCTTCTGCTGCTAAGTACCGAGTACAAAGAGTGCTTTCATCGACTGTGTGCCAAATTTTTCAAAGGGGTTTTGCTGACAAAACGCGGCGACGCGAACGGACAAACAGAAAGTGAGATGGTCTTAAAGATTCTTCATGAGCTCGATTATGCACCCCTTGCTAAAGAACTTGAATCACTTTTATAAAAATCTGGTCCAGTATATAAGACCTATTTAAAAAAATCCATTTTTCTGTGATACAACTAACAAGTATCAAAACAACAGGAAAGGATTTTGAAATGAAAACTATTAAACAAAAAATCGCTATTGGATTCGGACTTACACTCTCGACAATCGTCGTCTTTCCGTTTCACGCATTTGGAAATACAAATGGAGCGGTTAATTTTTCTTCACACAAATATTTAGTCAACGGGACACTTTACGAAACCGATAGCTCCAATGATGAGAATCGTTTATTCCTTCATAATGATAACGGAAGTTTAACACTTTATCGTGACGGCAACCATTGGTATAGTGATGGCGGCGAAGTGATTCCAGAACCTTATACCGAACCAACGACAATCCCTGAAAGCACACCTGTCACTGAGACAACAACGGAGGTACCGACAACAGCTACCTCATCAAGCGTACAAATAATTGATCAGAAAACAAATACACCTGAATCAATCAAGGATGATTTTACTGATAAACAGCATAATTCAGAAACATCTGCGCTCGAAAAGGAACCACAAAGCAGTGACGAGTCACCTGCTAAGCAAGTGATAAATAATGAAAAAAAAGCGACTGAACCAAAAAAAGAATCAGCCGCTGGCTCCGAACAAACTAGCCCAGTCGCAACAACGGAAAAATCGCAAGTTTCTTCCGCTGAAAGGACAAAAGAGAGCCAGTCAATCCAATCAGAAACACAGGTATTCTCTGATAAAAAATTACTGCCTAAAACGGGATCATCAAGGCGGCAAAACCTATTTTTTACAATTTCAGGCGTAATTCTTTTATTGTTAACGCTAATTTTGTTCAAAAAAACGAACCGTAACGAAGCTTCCTTAGGAGGAAAAAAATGACTAGACAATTGAATTATTCTAAGATCATCGTCGCAACGCTGCTCGTCGGACTTGGTTTCTATCTTGTTAGCAATGTAAATCACTTTATCTCTATTCCCTATATCGGCTATTTTTCTCTTTTGATTTTTGGCACGATCGCCTATTGCCTTGTTTTTGGCTTTAAAGCATACGAAAAGCTTTATCAAAAACCAGTTCAATTCTGGAAGAATTTTATCAAGTATTTCCTCATCGCCCAGCTTTTCTCTTTTGTTTTAGGGATATTGATTGTTGCGATTACTCACACCCACAAAGGAAATCCAGCAGCAGATAATCCAATTTGGTTTTTCTTTTTAATTATGCCCTTTGCCTTGATAGGCGAAGAACTATTCAGTATTTATTTCTATGACTTATTCAAATTAAAAGCTTCACCTTTAGTAGCAAATATCCTTGTTAGCATCATATTCGGTCTAATTCATTACTGGACCTATTTCAATGGGTCTATCCTATTAACGATCCTTCAAGTGATTGCGCTTCAAGGTTCTGCCAGATTTTGGTTTAATCGCAGTTATGAACAGTCAAACTCTATTCTTACCAGCTTTGCCGTTCATTACCTGTTTGATCTTGCTGGTTTCATGCTTTCCTTTCTTCTTCATTAATACTCAAAAAGGCAGTTTCTAACAATTCAGAAACTGCCCTTTTTTTATTTTTCAACAACGAAACAAATCGTTTCTGAATCCTCTGTAGCTTTCATTCCACGAATATCTCCAAAAACTTCACTGCTTTCAAAACCTATAGTGCTTAATTCCATAAGCAGTTGTTCTTGTTCAAAGACCGTTTCCCAAATGAAAAATTCTTTGATCTTATCTGGATAAAGCAAATAATGCTGATCCAAATAGGTATTGGTTCCAGAGTAATTTTTCTGTGCTGTTAAGTGTACACACGTTTCCTGCGTCCAAAAATTATTTTTCTCCAGCTGCCAAGTTCTCGCCGCTTCGAAGTCCGCATATTTCTTCGGAGTGAAGACATCAAAAATGAATCTTCCACCTTTTTTTAGCGCAGCATAAACCTTTTGAAATACGCGCTTTCGATCCTCTGGTGAAAAAACACCCAAATCACAATAGATCAAGACGATAAGATCATAGGCCTCGCTCCCTAAATCCTCTTTCAAGTAGTCCCCGCATTGATAATCAATGACGTATTGCTTTTCTTCAGCTGACTTCGCAGCATGAGCAATACTCAATTTAGAAAAATCAATCCCTTTGACTTGATAACCTGCCTCATAAAATTTTTCAGCATAAATCCCAGGACCGCAACCCAGATCCAGCAGCTTAGGAAACGACTGTGCCGGACATTTTTGTGTCAACCACGCCATAGATTGATTTATATATTCCGCATTTCTCGTGGCCCCATCAAATTCGGTATCCAAGTGGGCCGCCAACATTTGAGGCGCTAAATGCGCATCTAACCAAATTGAATCCTTGCTGTGACTAAAAATCGGGACATCCTGTTTAATATATTCCATCATTTTTTATTCCTCTTTCTCACTGACGACAATCCAACAGACAACAAAAAAACGTGAAAAATTTCTGCACAACAAATAAACTGTCTTTTCATCCGAAAATTTTCAGTTTATTCATTGTCAGAATACTTTTCCACGTTTCACTAAAATCCTTTAATTACGGAATGAATAGTGCGCCGGACCAAAATCGCCTCTCATCTATTTTTTGTGATTGTCGTCATAATAAGTTTAGCATAATCAGTTGTATTATTACAACTCAGTCCGTCAGCTAATTTACGCTGCTGTTTCGATTATTTCTTTCTCCATCATATAGGTAGAGAAACGGTAACACAAATATTTTTAGTCAAAATAAAGAGTTTTCCCGCTAAAATTCAATCAATAAATTAAGTAGCCTAGCTCACAAAAGAAGCCAACAAACATCGACCGTTTGTTGACTCGTTATTCGTAGTAGTTATCTATTCAGTTCTTTGATCTTTTCTACAGTTTTTTTCTGAACCGAGTTTTTTGAATTTGTCAAAACAGCGATCAAATTAGCCTCAGCAGGATTGCTATCATAGGCATGGCCAATACTCTGAATATAGCTTTGGCGTAATTCACTTGCTACATTTATTTTGACTACATTGTAGCTTTTCATTCGTTTTAAATCACTTGAAGAAATCCCGGATCCGCCATGAATGACTAAAGGAACAGCCGATTCTTCAGCGATTTTTGCTAATAAGTCAAAATCAATCTGCGGTTCTTCATCCATCCCATGAACATTCCCCACAGAAACCGCCAATAGATCACAGCCTGTTCGTTCCACAAACTCTTTCACCTGCTTTGGATCTGTTTTACAATCTGCTTCGCTGACATGATCATCTTCTTTTCCCTTAATCGCACCTAATTCGGCTTCCACCGGAACGCCATAGGCTTTCGCAAAATCGACGGCTGCTTTGGTATAACGAATATTTTCTTCAAAATCAAACTCTGCACCATCAATCATTACTGAATTAAATCCAGCACGTACCGCTGCTTTAAAATCCGTCAGTTTTTTCCCATGGTCCAAATGCAGCGCTACTGGTGTATCCATGAAGCGAGCTTGGCGCTTAACCATTTCCACAATGCCTTCATAGCCGGCTAATCCAATATTAGAAGGAGCAATTTGGATGAAACTTGGAATTTTGGTTTCTTCAACAGCCTCCAAGATACCTACTGTTGTTTCCAAATTGGTTGTATTAAAGGCACCGCCCACTACTTGTTGTTCCTGAATGAATTCAACTAATAAATTTCCGTTGACTAATGGCATTCCTTTTCACACTCCTTTTTCATCTCAACGCTCCTAATAAATCAGATAGCAGCTCCTCTTTATTCTCGGCTAATGCCAAAGTGCTAGATATCCCCGTACCTTGCGCACCTAAACGAATCAAGCGACGAACATCTGCACCACAAGTAATTCCAGCCCCTTCCATGATTAAAATATCTGGATTTACTTTTCTTACAGCCGCCATTGTATCTGCAATATATTTCTCATCGCTCAATGTTCCTGTCCCTACTAAATGATTCGGTTCACAGAGTACAATATCCGGATCAAGCATTGCCACTGCAGCTGCTTCATCTGGTGTGTCTGCACATACAATAGTAATGATCCCTAATTCTTTGGCACGTATGATTGTTGTGCTTAATTCTTTTATTGTTAATTGATGTTCCATGTGATTTAAGAATGTCGCTTGTACACCATTTTCTTTGAGGGATTCCAAGATTGTCCTCCCCATTCCTCTTCCTAATCCGTTAGCATCCGCCGTTTGTGCAGTTACAATGACGTGTTCCGTATTCTGAACAATATTTACCAATTCTGTAGCCGGTGCAACAAAAAAAATCGTAGATTCATGTTCCTTTGCATACTGATCGGTCAACTTTGCTAATTCTAGCAGCTCATTACCTACTAAATAAGACTTAGGGCTAACTGTGAAAAAGGGAGGAGTTATTGCTTCACGCTTCATCATTTTCGCTCCTTTCCTTTTTAATCAACGCATCTGAATAAGTGATAAATGCTTGATAGTTGTTCTGATATTTTTTTACTAATATTTCTTCTGGTTCATATTCCCGCAGCTCATTTGGTAGAACGGGATACCGTTGGTGACAGTGATAATAAGCCAGCATTGCCGCACCACAATTGGCTTCGCGGGCAGTACAATTGATCTGGATTACACAATTTAAAACATTGGCAAATATTTGCGGCCAAAGCTGACTTTTAGCGCCGCCGCCAATCAGCAGGCATTTATCATTTTTTTGCAACGGCCGCATTTGTTGCATCAATCTCTTGATTGCAAAGGCGGTTCCTTCATAAACTGCCAATGAAAAATCATCTTGTTCGCTATTTAAATCAATGCCAAAGAATGCTCCGGAGAGTTTGCTCTCTTTAAACAAGGTCTTATCCCCGTTCAGATAGGGAAAGAAAATCACTTGGTTCTCACCTAGTTTAGTTGTTAGCCTTGCTTCAAATTGAGTAATATCTTGCTGAATGATGTTCTCTGACCACCACTCGATCACTTTCGCACCGCTTTGCAATGCTCCTTGCGTGATAACCCGCTGGTCTTCTTTGGCGATTTTAGCTAGTATATTTTTCCCGGTGGTCAGCCGCTCATTACATCTGTTTGATAGAATTACTACTCCTGATGTTCCTAAAGAAATAATCGGCTGCTGGACCTGTTGGTTTTGATTTGCAATCGCCGAAGCGACATTATCCCCAGTTCCAACTACTACAGGAATTCCTTTCTTTCCTTCAATATCGAACAAGGATAGATCCAGGGTGCCCGCACGACTAGAAGCATAGCCAACCTCTGGCAGTATTTTTTCGGAAAGCTGGAATGTGGATAAAACCTCTTCAGACCATTGTTCAGTAGTCACATTATATAAACTGCTGGTTGATGCATCGCAATAATCTGTAAACAGCTCCCCAGTAAGAATCAGGCGAACATAATCCTTGGCTATCAAGATTTTCCCTAAACGTTCGTAATGTTCTGGCTCAAATTGCTTCAGCCAAATAAGATTGGCTAAAGGACTGCCTGTTGAGACAATAGCTAAAATATTTTCAGTTTGCGAATTTTTCGGTAATTCCGTTTTGATTTTCTTTACCACATCAATTGTTCGCTCATCATTCCACATGATGGCTGGTCGCACTGGCTGCTGCGCTTGATCTAAGAATACGGTTGTATGCATTTGTCCGGTAACGCCGATCGCTTCTATTTTCTGGTACGGAAAATTGGAAAAAATTTCTGCTAATTGTTCAAGAACGATCGTTGACCAAATAGTCGGATCAATTTCCCTCCAGCCGTCTTCGGTTGCGGTATAGTTGTATCTCTTACCAACATGAAAGCAGATGTTGAATCTTTCATCGTAGACTACTGTCTTGATTGAAGTAGTACCGATATCGATTCCAATATAGTATTCTGCGTTAACGTCTTTCATTGACTTAGCCTCGTTGTTCTTGAATTTTGTTTAGGGATAATTTCAGCGCATCATAGAACTTGTCTCCGTTCGCTTTCTCCAAGACTGAATCCACGCCACAGCCAACCAGCTCAGATTTTTGTCTAAAGTTAGAAAAGGTTGTCCACCCATATAAATACTGACAATCTGTAATTTTCCCATCAAAGTCTGCAACGATAATGACCATTACTTTTCTGAAAAAGTTGACTTTGCTTATTCCAGTTCCTAAATAACCAGTAAAATTCTGCTTCAATTCACTAAGCTTGCCGTTGACTTTTTTCCAATGAAAATAAGAAGAGATCGTTCCTAGCAACCAGACTAGAATTATCACAAATAAAATCTTTATTTCATCCATCACTCTCGCTCCTATCCTCTATAGACCAAATGAAGCAAAGTAAGCAATCACAATTGCCAATGGTCCTGTCAATAATTTCCCAATCAGAAAGGCTGGCACTCCATTTTCAATGGTTTCAGGTTTTGCTTCCATTAATGTCAGGCCAACTGGAGCAAAATCAGAACCCACCTGGCAATTCACCGCATACAACGCCGGTAAAGCATAATGTGCCGGAATCGTTCCCGAAGCAATTTGATTCCCGATTAATAGACTGATCACTGACGCGATGATTGCTCCTGGACAAATCAACGGCGAAAGGAATGGGATACTACAAAACAGACCGATCGCGATCAGACCCCAAATACTTCCAGCTAATGGGGATAATAAGTTTGCAATGACATCTGCAAAACCTGTGTAGTTAATAATACCGATTAGAACAGATACAAACAGCATGAAAGGAATGATATTTCGAATAATTGTATCAACAGTATCTCGTGCGGCTTGATAGATGACGTTGATTACATTTCCAACGGTTACCCCTACTTTGTTGATAGCATCCATCATGCCATTGCTTTTTGTTTTATTCGACTCGTACTTTTCACGTGCTTCTTTCGTGATGCTCTTCTTGACTCCTGCATTTTCCTTTTCAGTACTTGTCTGATTAATAGTTGCTTCTTCTCCTTCAGCAGCTAAAGTAATACTCGTAGCCGTTACTCCTGAAACAAAAATATCCTCCGTAATATATTTTGCTAACGGACCAGAAGGTGAACCTAATTTTACATTTACTGTCGGAATTCCTAATTTTGGATATGTTCCACAACGAGCAATTCCTGCGCAGTCAATTACTGCACAAAATGCTTCCTTGGTATCAATCGGATTAGTAAATTGGTCAATTACCGTCGCTCCAGATAATTCGGCGATACGTTCTGCTACTGGATTGATTCCGCCTGTCGTCACACTGATCACATATTTCTTTTCAGCTGTAGGCGTTACAACTAAAGGTCCGCCCCAGCCGCCATTACCATGAGAAATCTTTATCGTATTGAACATGTTATTTCCTCCCCAGTTCTCTTTTCATTCCTGCTGAATTTCTATTTTAAGAAACTTCCGCTGTTCTTCTGGCTGCGAAGCGTTTGGCTAATTGCTCAGTTACAATGCCGCGAATCAGACAAATGACAAAACCTGTTAATAAGAAACGAATGGCCAAATCACTTTGATTTCCGACTGATGCAAACCCGCCTGAGACCCCTAGCCAAACGAATAGTTCTGAGGAATTGGCATGTGGAAACAAACCAGTGATCGGGTGCAGCATTGAAACAGTTGAATCATAGAACCCTGCCTTGTATTCTTCTTCTAAAAAGGTTCCAAAGGTATAACACATTGGGTTCGTTAGAAAGAAACAAGCCAAGAAAGGAATAACGGTGTATCTCAAAAGTGTGAAACGAGTCATCTTCTTCATAAAACCAAAGACTCGATCTTCGCCGATAAATTGAATAAGAGCGTTAACAAAAAGAATCAGACAAGCAATCAACGGGAGCATTCCTCCAACAAATGAAGTGAATTGATCTGCTCCCGCTTGAAACAAACCAGTAAAGTGTTCTGCGATGTTAATCAAAAAATCCATAATAAATCTTCCTTTCTCTAATTAATTGATCCTTCTTTAAAGCTAGAATGTCCTCCTTTACTTGACGGTGCCGAAAGCGATTTGTTACTATACATATATAAACGTCTATAATGGTATAGTAATAGGAACGCTTTCATTTGTCAACAGGATTTCAAAAAATAATAGGAGGAATAACAATGAAAATCTTTGAAACTACGGTAATTGCGATTGGGCAGGATGCGGAAGAATTTAAACAGGAGAACATGCTGCTATTTTTCGGCGAAGAAGCGCCGCCTGAACTTAGTGATTTTTGCTATAAAATTATGGTTACGCCAATTCAGGAAAGAATTGTTCCTGATATGGTTCTTTGCTTTAACAATGAAAGATATGCAATAACTGCTGTAGGGAAAGTTGCAGAAGAAAATCTACGGCAGCTTGGTCATATTACTGTCAATTTCGATGGTGCTGCAATAAGCGAGCTGCCAGGAACTATTCATGTTGAGCAGAAACCTCTTCCAACTATTAATGTTGGCGATCTTGTTTCTATCATAAGAACGTAATTTTCCCGAATAGATCATAGCTATCGAGAAAGAACGAATGTCATTTAGTTCCATTTCAAAGAAATTATCCCTACATATCGCATGTAAAATTGGATATAATGATATCAAGAACTTTTCGACTAAGGGTTAGGAGAATTTGATTTTATGGAAATCGATAAGAATTCATTAGTACCAATTTACGAACAAGTGATGGATTATATTAAGAAGAAAATTGAAAAAGGCGAATGGAAAAAGGGAGATAAAATTTCTACAGAAAAAGATCTCATGGAACTTTTCGATGTAAGTCGCGGTACGATCAAGAAGGCTATCTCATTACTGGTAGAAGAAAAGGTTTTAACTCAAAAGCAAGGAAAAGGTTCCTTTGTCATTGACGAAAACATCAGCTTTCCTTTAGCAGAAGGTTTGATCTCTTTCTCTGAATCAATGAAAAGCCAAGGCATTGATTTTGAGACAGAATTAATCAATTTAGAAAAAAAGAAGGCAGATGAAAAAATTGCTGAGCAGCTAAAAATCAATATTGGCGACGACTATCTTTTTATTGAGCGAACACGAACGGTGCATGATGAAGTGGTCATGTTCATTCAAAATAATATTAATATCCAATTAGCGCCCAATATCGATACTGCAGATTATGCTCACGAAAGTCTTTTTAATATAGTTGAAAAATACAGTGAACATAAGGTGGCTTATAGTGAAACTTCTTTTG
>OKVL01000812.1_pt1 | contig 15941 bp, 14 predicted proteins | sample 1606791 | NCBI WGS metagenome assembly OKVL01 (sample SAMN03281006, study PRJEB24777) | human gut metagenome | isolation source: fecal sample PR165 from 1 month old male Malay infant, vaginally delivered...
TTCGAGAAAGCGAAAGACAAAATCATGATGGGTGCGGAACGTCGCTCCATGGTGATGACGGAAGCGCAGAAAGAATCTACCGCGTATCACGAAGCTGGCCACGCGATTATCGGTCGCCTGGTACCGGAACACGATCCGGTACACAAAGTAACGATTATCCCGCGCGGTCGTGCGCTGGGTGTGACCTTCTTCCTGCCTGAAGGCGACGCAATCAGCGCCAGCCGTCAGAAGCTGGAAAGCCAGATCTCCACGCTGTACGGCGGTCGTCTGGCGGAAGAGATCATCTACGGTGCTGAACATGTTTCTACCGGTGCGTCGAACGACATCAAAGTCGCGACCAACCTGGCGCGTAACATGGTTACTCAGTGGGGCTTCTCCGATAAACTCGGTCCGCTGCTGTACGCTGAAGAAGAAGGCGAAGTATTCCTGGGACGTTCTGTTGCGAAAGCTAAACATATGTCCGATGAAACGGCTCGCATCATCGATCAGGAAGTTAAGCTGTTGATTGAGCGTAACTATGACCGTGCGCGTCGTCTGCTGAACGAAAACATGGACATTCTGCACTCGATGAAAGATGCGCTCATGAAATATGAGACCATCGATGCGCCGCAGATTGATGATCTGATGGCTCGCCGCGATGTGCGTCCGCCAGCGGGTTGGGAAGAACCGGGTTCTTCTAACAACAACTCTGGCAGCACCGGCAAGCCGAGCGCGCCGCGTCCGGTTGATGAACCGCGTGCGCCGGACTCTGGCACCATGTCAGAGCAACTGGGCGACAAATAAGTTATCGTTGATGATGACCGTGTTTTAATTGAAAACCCTGGGGCTTGCTCCGGGGTTTTTCTTATCTGCATACTCAAGATTTTTACCAGGGATAAAACTATGAAACTCTTTGCTCAGGGTTCTTCACTGGATCTCAGCCATCCTCACGTCATGGGGATTTTAAACGTTACGCCAGATTCTTTTTCCGATGGCGGGGCGCACAACTCTCTGGTTGAGGCGGTAAAACACGCAAATCTGATGATTAACGCTGGGGCGACTATCATTGATGTGGGGGGGGAGTCCACGCGTCCTGGCGCTGCTGATGTGAGCGTGGAAGAAGAGCTGCAGCGAGTGATCCCTGTGGTGGAGGCGATTGCTCAACGTTTTGAGGTATGGATTTCCGTCGATACCTCAAAACCCGAAGTGATTCGCGAATGCGCGCGGGTCGGCGCACATATCATTAATGATATTCGTTCACTCTCGGAGCCCGGGGCGCTGGAAGCCGCCGCGGAAACCGGACTGCCGGTTTGTTTGATGCATATGCAGGGGCAACCGAAAACTATGCAGGAAGCGCCAAAGTACGAGGATGTGTTCGCTGAGGTAAATCGTTACTTTGTTGAGCAAATAGCACGTTGTGAACGAGCCGGAATCACAAAAGATAAATTGTTGCTCGACCCGGGATTCGGATTCGGTAAAAATCTCACCCACAACTACACATTACTGGCACGCCTGGCTGAGTTTCATCATTTTGAGCTGCCGCTGCTGGTTGGAATGTCACGAAAATCAATGGTTGGTCAACTGCTGAATGTGGGGCCATCCGAACGCCTGAACGGTAGTCTTGCGTGCGCGGTGATTGCCGCAATGCAGGGGGCGCAGATCGTTCGTGTCCATGACGTCAAAGAAACCGTAGAAGCGATGCGTGTGGTGGAAGCCACATTGTCTGCAAAGGAAAACAAACGCTATGAGTAATCGTAAATATTTTGGCACTGATGGGATCCGTGGCCGCGTAGGCGACTCCCCAATTACCCCTGACTTTGTGCTCAAACTGGGGTGGGCGGCAGGAAAAGTGCTGGCACGTCATGGTTCACGAAAAATTATCATCGGTAAAGATACGCGTATTTCTGGCTATATGCTGGAGTCTGCGCTGGAAGCGGGCCTGGCTGCCGCAGGTCTTTCTGCCTCTTTCACTGGCCCAATGCCAACACCTGCCGTTGCTTATCTGACGCGTGCTTTCCGTGCGGAAGCAGGGATTGTTATCTCCGCTTCGCACAACCCGTACTATGACAACGGGATCAAATTTTTCTCTATCGACGGCACCAAACTGCCGGATGCGGTTGAAGAAGCCATAGAAGCCGAGATGGAAAAAGCAATCACCTGTGTGGACTCGGCTGAATTGGGTAAAGCCACCCGTATTGTCGATGCCGCCGGTCGCTATATCGAGTTTTGCAAAGGCACCTTCCCGAATGAACTGAGCCTGAGCGAGCTTAAAATTGTGGTGGATTGCGCTAACGGTGCGACGTATCACATTGCGCCAAACGTACTGCGTGAGCTGGGCGCCAATGTTATTGCCATCGGTTGTGAGCCAAACGGCGTTAACATCAATGAAGAAGTCGGCGCTACCGACGTCCGCGCCCTGCAGGCGCGCGTGATCGCGGAAAAAGCCGATCTGGGTATCGCGTTGGACGGTGACGGCGACCGCGTGATCATGGTCGACCACGAAGGCAATAAGGTCGACGGTGACCAAATCATGTATATCATCGCCCGTGAAGCGCTGCGTCAGGGGCAACTACGCGGTGGCGCGGTAGGTACGCTGATGAGCAACATGGGCCTTGAGTTGGCGTTGAAACAGTTGGGCATTCCGTTTGCCCGTGCGAAAGTCGGTGACCGCTATGTCCTGGAAAAAATGCAGGAAAAAGGCTGGAGTATCGGTGCGGAAAACTCAGGCCATGTGATCCTGCTGGATAAAACCACCACCGGTGACGGTATCGTGGCAGGTCTGCAGGTGTTGACCGCGATGGTGCGCAATCATATGAGTTTGCACGACCTGTGCAGCGGCATGAAAATGTTCCCGCAGCTGCTGGTTAACGTACGTTACACCGCAGGTAGCGGCGATCCGCTGGAAAATGACAATGTGAAAGCGGTGATGGCAGATGTTGAAGCGGCGCTGGGTAATCGTGGACGCGTCCTGCTGCGTAAGTCTGGCACTGAACCATTAATTCGTGTGATGGTTGAAGGTGAAGACGAGGCACAGGTATCTGAGTTCGCCCATCGTATTGCAGATGCAGTGAAAGCGGTTTAATACATAGCTATAGGGGTTAGTTTTACCTCTATTAAAGAACGTTATAATTTGTTATCAGACGCCCGGTTAATTTAACCGGGCATTTTTTTCATTCTCATGCCAGAGTAACAGGAATGACAGTATTATCGGTATTGTTTTATCGATAAGGGCTTAATAAATAAGGAAGAAGAGAAATTTATCAAGATTGACATTTAATTATTGAAAATATTCCGCATCTCATGTAAAAGTACAGCTATAAAGTACGTTTTGTTTTATTGGTTTAACTAATTCATAATAATTATACTTCCCTATAAATTTTATAAAAATAATGTATGAAATGTGTTTGCTGAATATAAATGTATTCTTAGTTTTTTTTCGTTCTGTTGCATTCTTATTTTTCCATATTAATAATATTCGAACAGGTGGCTAAGCCTGAATTTAACGGAATTAATAAGGGTGTATAACATGAGTACAATGGTTTTAAACATAAAAGGGAATATGACCAAAAAGGTCTCTAAGTTAAAAGAGATGAAGAAACAGCGAGGTGTTACGCTGTTGGAAATAATTATTGTCTTAGGGATTATCGGTGTTATTGCCGCTGGTGTGGTTATTTTAGCCCAGCGGGCTTTTACGGCTCAGGACTTGTCTGCTGTACAGGATGACTTGACCAGTGTACGTACTGCAATGAATGAAGCTTATAAAGATCAGGCTCAATATCCGGCGCAAAGCGATTCTATTAAAGGTTTGTCTAAATCCGATATCAACGATACTTCTGTATCCAATGACTCGCCAATCGCCACTCTGGTACGTATGGGTAAAATCTCTGCTGATGAAGCGTTTAACGGCTTCTCTAACGATGCGTTCCAGATGGATAACGCGTTAACGGATAGCTCAAGTTCTCAGAGAAAAGGCTTTGTTGTGGTGGTGAATGGTCTGGCGTCTGAAGAGTGTCGTAACCTGATTTCCCAGATGGGTAACCAGTGGGACTATGTTGAAGCGCTCAATACCGGTGCCGCTGCCGGGTCTGAACCAAGTATCGCTGACCGAGACTTCAGTGTGGGTAAAAGTGGTGCAATTCTTAAGACGCTGACCTCGAGTGATATTTCGCCTTCTGATATTGTTGCAACTGGCGTCTGTGACGGTCAGGGTTCTATTAACGGTGTTATCTTCGGTAGTAAATAATACTTTGTGCTCTAAATTAGAATCTGTTCTTTTTTAGAATAAAAACAAGTGGCTATTTACTGTGAATAGCCACTTATTATTTATATAAAAATGATTCATGTTCTTCAGGAATTAGTATGCGGTCCCGAAACCATCAGGCTGGATTTTCACTACTGGAAGTTATTGTTGTACTGGCAATCATTGGTGGCGCGCTAGCTATGTATACCAATTATGCCCGTAAACAAGCAGCGAAAGAAATGCGCCAGACCATCGCGAACGCGCTTGTCCAGGAGATGAAGGGCGTGATGAATTATTTGCGTGATGAAACTCTGCAAACAAAAGACGGTGAAAAAGATAACCCACTCTATGAAGCCACGCAAGGCAGCAGTACCGATTCCCAATATCGTTACCGGATAACTAATAACGTTACGGACATTGATACCGGGACCGGGACGAACTATTTTTTGTGGGGAGAGGGGGCGAATCAGCAAAAGCAACAACGTTATTTGTTCATCAGCAAAAGCTGTAACGTCTCACTTAAATCAACATTTGAACTGACACAAGAATATTTACCCTGCTCACTTGTGACGGCGGCTAAAAACCCCGCGGCGAAAATTGAACGGATTGGGTTTGCTTCTGACGATCTTAAAACCCCCTCCAGCACGATTGCGCGTATGGATGCTATTGTTGCGTTCAACTACACGGAGAGTAACGACAAGTATAGTTTTGCCAATTATGCCTCCGCGTTTAACAATGCGTTAAATAACTCAGGCCTGATTGCTTCGCATATCATGCTTGTTCGCCGGGTCAGGACGGCGGACGCCTGGCAACTGATAACGGAATCTGACGGCAGTACGCCAGTCGAGTTTTCCGATATGGCCTCTAACCTGGAGCGACTGGAAACGCTGGGAAAGGGTCAGCAACTGGGTATTCGCATCACCTTTGACATGAATGATAACGATCAGGGGAGCAATGGCGGCGGCTCAGGCACGGCATGCTGGAACACCCAGGCAAGTAAAGTTGAACTGTGTTACAACCAGGAGGCAGGCACAGGTGCCCATGGCGAAGATCAGATCCTTTCGCTGGATATGACCGATCCGGAGAATTATGGTGATGAGACCAAAACGGGTACGCTAAAAGCCAATCTGGTGATGGAAAATACGTCACGGCCAGTTTTTTTATTCAAGCGTAATTATGGCGGTGATTTAATGCTTTCCGCCGACGGTAACCCTGAGCGCTTTACATACAAAAATAACAATAACGAAGAAATTGAGGGTGATTTTTATCTGGATGATAATACCTCTTATCATGCCTGGAATGGCAGCAGCATGGCTGGATTTGATATTATTTCGGATTATTACCCTTCCAGTACATATGATGCTTTTGAACTTGTGACTCCGTCAGTGAGTGAATATTCTGGTTATGAACTTTTATCTGCGGATATTACAGATAAGAAAGATTATGTGGCAGCATATGATGACAGTTCAATAAACTCTGGCATGCATCGATTTGCAGTGCAGACCTGCCCTGTCATCGAACAGGAAATTATTTTGCGTGACGCCAACGGTGACGCAATCCTGGATGAAGATGGCAATAAGGAAAAAACAAAAGTTACCCGGGCGTTATATCCACGGTTGTCTGCCAGTATATCTTCTGTCTCAGCTTACAACGATGGCGGCATATCTGGTAGCTATGTCAAACAAAATGAGACTCGCGCCAAATTAGATGATAGCAAGAAAGTAGATTTGCTTGGTGGCGTTACTGTGCAGGTAGAGTTGGCTGAGATGGACGTTTCAAGTGGGGCTCGTGTCGATCATAATGTGGCGCAAAAATACATATTCCCGGGCAGCAAGTATGTATGGGCAGTGACCGCAACGATGGGCATGTATGATTCAGAAACGGGAGCAGGGTTTAGCATAGTAAACCCGCAGACAATATCTTATGTTATTACCAAATGGTGCAGTACGATACCGCAATCAGGTACGCCATATGATTTATTGACGACGACAGAATACAAATAATAGCAATCTGATAAACAGAGGGAAGATAATATGATTATCAGGAAATACTGCCTGCTTTTATTGTCGGTAATGCTTTTGCCGCAGGCTATGGCAAGTAATAATAGTTCATCAGAGATCCATATGACGGCATCTCCAGTGTCTTCTGGTGCGGTTGTTCAACATACCGGCAGAAACCCGTTTACTGGTGACACTTATCACGCGGATGCGCCTTCAGCGCCGCCACTGGTAATTCAGGAAGATAAATTATTAAGCCAGGAAATCAGAAAATGGGTGGAGGCTAATGGCTATAAGCTTTTCTGGAACAGTGCAAAAGATTACCTGGTTTATAACAATATTACGCTGGCAGGGAAATCGGATGACGAGATCCTGCAAGAACTTGGCGAGCTGTTTTTTTCTGAGAATTATGGCCTGGTAGTCAAGAAATATCAAAAAAATCGCGTTATTGTTATTGATGAAATGTAAAATGGGTGCAGGGATGAAGATTAAGACAGGGTTGTTAATATTAGCCATTTTTCTTCAGGGTTGTGTCAGCGATTTTGAAGAAAAATATGACTCAGAAAGCCAGATTCAGAAGCATTTTAAAGATGCGACCACCCAGGATGAATCAAAAGCGAAGCCGTATATCAAGTACGACCGCGCATACATAGGGAAAAAGGTGGATTACAGCGTTGAGCAGCAGCGAATCATGGGAAAACATGTCAAAATTTCATCCTATGAACCCGCCACGCTGGCAGTCATTATGGACGCTGTCTCTGCACAAACGGGAATCAGTTACCGGATCAACGAGAGTGCGATAGGCGCAAAAGCAGGTGCGTCAAATAACAGCGGTAGCTGGAATACGGCACGTAGCGTAAAATTTGATGGCACCTTTGAGGCGTTTATCCAGTATATCGCTTCTCTTTATGACGTAAGCCCAAAACTTGATAATCATAACGTTCTTAAAATAAACGTTTATGAAACGTATGTCATTAAGCTGGACTTTTATGGTGAAAACAATAAGACAGAAACGAACCTGGATCTTTCTGGTAACGAGGCGACTTCCAGCGGCGGGTTGACCGGAAAGACCGAAACCAAATTCGAATCATCTTTCTGGGATGATGTGGAGGATATGGCGAAGAATTATATTTCTTCAGGAAACTACAACCTATTCAAAGATTCTTCTGTCTTAATGGTTAATTCAAGACCGTCAGAATATGAGGCGCTCAATCGTGCGTTAGATAAATATAAAGCAGATAACAGCCGTCAGTTTATTGTTACCTATAAAATCTTCACGCTCGATAAATCGAAAGTGAAAGAACTTTCTGCCGGCGTTAACTTCTCTCTGGATGACGGGCAAAACACCATGAAGATCAGTTCAAGTTTGCTGGACTCATTAACGGGTGGCATATCGGCAGGCTGGAAAAATAGTACTGTTGATATCAGTAGCGGGCTGGATGCGTTATACAAGTTAACGGGTGACCGGACGTTACAAAGTGGTTCATTTATCACGCGCAACAATATGGCGATACCGCTGAATATGACGAAGTCGCAAAATTACGTCTCCAGCAAAACCCGTACCGTCGATGACAATGGTGAGGTTAACGTCGCGGTCGAAACATCATCCATTATTACAGGGACCAGTTTTATCATCACCCCCCGCGTGCTTTCAGATGGTCGAATTGAGGTAGTAAGTGGTTTCACAAAACGTTATCTGGAAGGCATTGAAACTTATGATGATGTGCAGTTACCGAACGTAAGCACCACGGAATCATTTAATTCGTCAATTATTATGCCGGGCGATCTGCTAATGGTAGGCAAGTATGATGTGAAAGGTGAAAATGGTGGTCTGGAATATCAGGTCTTGGGTATCGGTGACAAAAATGAAGATGAATCTGCGACGATCGTCATGGTAATTGGCGTCGATTATTATCGTCAGCCTATTACTTCCCGATAGGAATAAATGGTTATGGATAAACTGTTACAGGATAATAATATCCTTACCGGTCTGCTCTGGGAACCGGACAGTATGTCTCACCTTGACCCTGGCGCGCAGGCAGCTTTTCGCGGAATGGTAAAGGCTAATCGTCGGGTAATCTATAAAGATTCTGACGGGCGTTTAGCAGTGGGTTATTGTGAGAAAATTTCTACCCTTTATGAGCCTTTTGCGATTTATATTAAAGAGTTATTTGGGGATGGCATCTATTTCTCACATGGTGATGATAATTTCACTTATCTGCTCATTATTAATGGTGGCCGGATTGTCAGTGGAACCGATTGCTTTATAGAGCGCAGCCTGTTTGATGAGCTCATGCGGCACCCGGAACAATATGAACACCTGGAAGTGACGTCGCTGACCGAAGTCCAGCTTTCTGTGGTGATAGAGAAATGCGCGGCGCATCAGCTCTCTCTGAAGCGACGTCGCAGATTCATTATTAGCTCCATTCTGGCTGGTGGTCTGATATTTTTGGCGCTGCTTGCTTTAGCACTTCATTTTCTGGTGGCGGGGTAATTTATGCTGGAAGGTCTCTATTTCTGGAAAGGTAAGAGCGGAACATTTTCTACAAGTCGAATTATAATTATTATTCTGGCTATTGCTTTACTGTTGTGTGGTGCTGGTGCAGGCTATTGGTATTATTTTATAAAGATGCCGCAAGACGAAATGCTTGCTCAGCAACACCAGGCTGCGCAGAAACTGCTTAACGATAAGGCTTCTGTACATGACTGGTATGAGAAATCATTAGAGGGAATGAGCATTGATTTCAGTATTCGCCTGATTGATGAAATTCATCGCAGCGTTATTCCGTTCGCATTGATTAAACTTCCTGTTGAGGGACGAAGCTATGGCTGTTCGCTAAAGGCGTGTCACATGACTTTTGAAATCGATCCCGCTGCTATTTTGACGCAACCAGAGTTAACTTTCTTTGGTAAAACCTACGCAGCATCATTTCCTGTAAAAAAAGGAAAGAACAGGTCGAATGGGGTTTCACTTGAATACAATGACATGAAAATTGCCCGCAAAGAAAACGGCTTATTAAGCGCGTATAAGAAGAACAAACCTTTGTCGTTATATTCCTGTAATGAGGTTATCTCTTATATCAAAAGCTATAACTCAACGTTGACGGGCGGAAAGGGTAAAAAGAAAAATGGCGAGATTGTATTTAAGACCCTGCCTAAATCGACAGTCGCAGCGCTGGAAAAAACATTAGCGGGGGACGTTAAGGCTTACGGTATGCTTTCAGCAGAGTGGAACATGACGCTGACAAAACCACACTCCACATCAGTGAACGAAGGGATATTATTACAGGTTGCCTTGTATAAACAGGCGTATCGGGATGCCTTTCTTATCAGGAAGATTGAAACAATTAACGATGGAATAAAAGTATCCGGAGGATTAGTATGCAAAGCGTAAAAAATATCATCATATTTGCAGTATTAATGGTGGGATCCGGACTGGTACAGGCCGCTCCGACTACTGACTTGCCGCCTGCACCCAAAAACCAGACCGGTAAACCAGCGCTGGTAGGCAATGGCGAGAAAGCTGCGTCTCCTGAGGTAAAAAATGTCGATGAGAAAGCCCTGAATGAGCAGTCAGCGGAACTGACGATGCAGGATCATATTCAGGCACTCGTTGAGCAGGATTATCTTTATCAGTCAGAATATCGCAAGCTACAGCAACAGGTTGAACTAGAAAAAATGTTGAGCGAAATTCGTAAGCTGCGCGGTGAAGATAAAATAAAAGCGAGGGCAACTCCAACTCCTGTAATCGAAGCGAAGATCAAGACTGAAAAGAGCGCGCCTGCGGTAAATACAGGCAATAATATTGCGAAGCCGCACGTAGTACTGGAATCAGTCATTGGCGGTCTTTCCCGGGTTGCTATTGCTAATCAACGCGGTGATACATTGTTATACGTCACTCCAGGAAATGTATTTTCCATGGACGGCGCACAATACATTTTAACCAAAGATCGTAAAAACGGGTTGCAAATTAAGGAAGCTAACCCGTGAATATAGATTTTAAACGAATAACGACTGAAGATATATTTTCCGGTCTTTGGGAATATCATGAATTTGAAGGAATAGGCATTAATGCTATCCATGATGGTTATGAGTATTTATTAGTACACACTATCAATATCGATAAGCTATTTGAATACAAGCTCCAGATAAGCCGGCTGAAATCAATGCATAAACGGCCAGTCATTGGCCTGGCGATAGTAACGGAAGAAGATTATTTTCATATACTGGAATTTATCTCTCTTAAAGCCCTTAACGCTGCGCATAATGATATTGATATAACAGACACGCAAAAACAGTTGGTCAATATCTTACAGCGCGTTGTAAATATGGGGGCCAGCGACCTTCATATTACACGGAATGATGTGTTGGCGTTACTCGAGGCGCGCGTAAATGGCGTATTGATGCCGTTTATGCAGATTAAATCACAGCAGTGTGATGAACTGGTATTTGTTTTGTACAACGTAGAGGCTACAACCAGAGATACAACATGGAACCGGGCAATTCCGCAGAATGCGAATATTCTCTACAGTCTTAACGGTAAACCGTACCGCTTCCGTTATGCCCATTTTCCCATTTTTGGTGAAACGGCGGATTGTTACCATGCTGTGCTGCGTATTATTCCTTCCGGTTTGCAAAAAGATAACCTGGGCTCGCTGGATAAAATAGGCGTTTCGTCTGCCGAAATTGCCGATTTGAAAAAGATCCTTAGCAACCCTTATGGCGCGTATGTCATTGCGGGAACGACAGGTTCGGGCAAATCCACCACGCTGAAAAACCTGATGGAATGGCTACAAATTAACCGCTATGACGATCGCGGCTGCTTTTTGACGGTCGAAGATCCCGTGGAATATCAGATATACGGCGCCAAGCAAAGCTCCGTTGTCAGCGTCGAGGGGGGAGGCTTCCACGCCGCGATTAAATCCGCGTTACGCCGCGACCCGGATGTACTGATGGTGGGGGAGATTCGTGACAATGTTTCAGCTAACGCCTTGGCGGGCGCCGTTGAGAGTGGGCATTACTGTTTTACCACCGTGCATGCGGGCAATATCGTTTCACTCCTGCAGCGTATGTCCGCATTAGGTATCAGCAGTGACAAGCTCTCCACGCCAGGCTTCGTTGCTGGGTTGCAGTGTCAGAAACTGGTGCCGGTGCTTTGCGATACCTGTAAGCAAGTCCATGAAGAGATTACCCTTTCCGGCCGCACTTTTACTCTGTTCCGGGCAAGCGAGAAGGGGTGTGTAAAGTGTAAGAAGAGCGGTATCAAAGGACGGCAGCTGGCGATGGAGTATTTTTTGCCAACCTATGACGAACTGGCGGCTATCTCCCGGCAGGAGTGGCTTAATGTTTACACCCTGTGGCGGGAAAAAAGAAAGACAGCGGTAGGACTTGCTGAAGGGTTTGAGATCCGTGAAAAAGTCATGGCGCATGTGCTGCTTGGTCGTGTGGATGCGCGCTGGTACGCAATGGAATTTGGCGTATTGCCAACAGAAGATCTGGAGATGATCGTTGAAAAAATTCAGTAAGAAACAGCGCATCTATATCTACCAGTTTTGCGCAGACATGATTAAGGCCGGTCTGCCTTTGTATGATTCGATGCAAAAACTGCAAAAAGAAGGTCAATCTTTACTGGGGAAAGCCTTTAGTAAACGGTTGATGGATCTTATCACGCAAATGAAGCAGGAAACATCCGTTGCGGCTGTTTTCGAAGGTATGGTGCCGAATTCTGAACTGAGCGTGATCACCGCGGCGGAGAAAAGCGGCAGCCTTTCTGATGGATTTTTTACCCTGGTTTCGATTATTAAATACAACGATGAACTGCGTAAAAAGATCATCGGTGCGCTTATATTTCCCCTGATAATGATTACCTTGTCGTTAATTGTTATTGCCGGCTATTCGCAAAAGGTATTCCCCGCCTTTGCCTCCGTTGTGCCGATTGATAAATGGCCAACCGTGACACAGAATCTCTATAATTTTGGCGTGGCGCTTTACGAGGGGTTGTGGCTAAAAATTCTACTGGGATTTATCTTTCTGGTTATCTTTTCACGGCTGACAATGGCCAATTTTAGCGGCACAATAAGGAATAAGATTCTCGACAGAATTATGCCGTTCTCAACTTATCGGCAGCTAACTTCCTCCATTTTTTTGAATAATTTGTCGCTAATGTTGAGTAACAATATTCCTCTGACGGATGCGCTTTCAATTATTCAGCTCAATGCTAACCGTTGGCTAAAATGGCATCTTTTCACCATGCTGGAGAAAATGGCGCACGGCGTGAATTATGGTAAAGCGCTCGATACCGGACTGATGGGCGCGGAAGAGTTACTCAACATCAGCCTGTATGCCGATCTCCCCTCGTTTAATGAGGTTTTGCTCTCGGTATCGGAGCGTTCCCGCGAACATATACAGGAATATATTAAAAAACTTGCCGGACTGTTAAAGAACTTAGCCACCGTTATCCTGGGCGGGAGTGTAATCTGGGTGTTTCTGGCGCTGTTCTCATTAATGGATACGTTATCGAAAAGTGCAGTAGGATGATTCATGGATGGATTAAATATGAATATATTCAACAGGAAATACCTGGCGGCTCTGGGCTGTTTATGGCTTATTTTTAGCGCGCCACAGGCGTTTTCCGCCAATAAATATGGTTTTGGTAGTGTATTGAGAATGTGTCCGTTTTGGTCAACTCCGTTTCCCGTTGGGTTTAGAATGCCTGCCCCCGGCCTCAAAACTTATGTATTAGATATGGAGGTCAACTTAATCTATATATCTGCCGATAATACAGCCGACATTGACGATTACGTCAATTTATATAATGTCAATGGTGTAGAAACATGGCCTGGAACTGGAATATTAAAAGGTAATGCAACGGCGGCGTGTAAGACCTCTTCGGCATGTCAAAAAAGCAGCAGCGGAACCGTAGGAAAAGGCGTTTCTGCCTATGATTCGCTAGCAGCTGAATTTACGGGAGAAGACATTCGTGTTGCTCAAAAGTCGATCAGCCCATCGAGTAGCTCATCATTCACTTGGTTTTATTTGCCAGTGAGGAAATATAAGCTATTGCGCATTGAGGTGTTTGTGCCCAATCAGCTTGATAACGGAGTTGGCCATTCAGAGCCGTTTTTTGTGGAATACCGCGCAGCAGGCAACAAAGACGAGCTGCAACTTGTTTCTATGGGAGGAACCGCGGCGGCGGGGAATTTTAACGGGGTTAATTTACCTGATACGCTGCGCTTAACGCAAAATTCTGGCCTGCAAATCTGGCTAAACCATAGCACGTCAACTCCGGCGGATGATGTTTCTGATTTGTTGCCCTATGCGAAGGTCTTTCCATTCCAGTCGACTCAGTTAGCTTCTCTGCCGGAAAGTTGTCAATAATGCGCATGACGAATATAGAAGCTTTCTTCTCACCTGGCTATCCCTGGCTCGCGCTGCTTCTGGGATTATTCATTGGCAGCTTTCTCAACGTCGTTATTTATCGCTTACCGATAATGCTGATGCGTGAAACCGCAGACGATGAAGAAAGAAACGCGCTTCCCGCTGTAAATTTATGGTGGCCGCCGTCTCACTGCCCATGCTGCCAGCACAATGTTATGCCCTGGGATAACATTCCCGTGGTGAGCTGGTTGCTGTTACGCGGCAGATGTCGCCATTGCCATTGCACAATTTCGGGTATTTATCCGTTAAGTGAGGCGGTCATTGGCGTTGTGTTTTGCACTCTGGTTTACTGGCTTTATCCGCAATATAGCTTACTCCAGCTCGCGTTCATGGCGTTATTTCTCTGCCTGTTGTACACCCTTGCGGTTATCGACATCCGCACCTTTTTGCTTCCTGACTGCCTGGTGTTTTTATTGCTGTGGGCAGGACTTATTGCCTCTGTACGCCACCTTATTCCAATTTCACCGCGGGATAGCGTAATGGGCGCCGTTTTTATATGGGGCTTTACCTGGCTAATGGCCGAAGGTTACCGCTGGATAACCGGTCGGGAAGGTTTCGGTAAAGGGGACGTTAAGCTGTTCGCCGCGTGTGCGACATGGTTAGGGGTGGAAAATATTGCGGTGCTAATGCTGGGCTCAGCCCTGTTGGGTCTTTGCCTGTTTCTGTTTCGCTACTTCTATATTCGCAGATTCGCGCCGCAGGGAGAGCTGGCGAAACAGGGATACATTCCATTTGGTCCGGCGATCGTTGTGATGTCGATCTATCTAATGTATACGGCGGTGCTTAACCTGTGATCACTCTTCTGCTTTCGTTACTTTTGCTGCGCGCTGCGCCAGATATGTATCGGGACGAGGTTGCGCGTGATGAATTCAGCGTGACGGTATCGCTCATTCCGCCCGCTCCGCGACAATACACTACCGTGCCAGCCATGACGGGGCGGATGCCACGTACGCTTTATTTACTGTCGCTGCCAGTATGGCGGCCAGTGGATCAGCAGAAAACCTGTGCAACAGCGGTGCTGATGAATCAGCCGCCAGTAACAACATCGCCTTTAATACGGCAGCGCTATCAGCCTTGTTTCGATGAGCTTCAGACTGGTAAACACCATGCGAACCTTATTGAGACCCGACGGGAAACCGACCCTCTCTCCTGTCGCATCAGCGCTGCTACCTTGTCACGTCGCGCTTTTATGACGTGGCCCTCTGACGTTACGGTGAACGCCGATGCCGATGATGATCTTTCCTGCGCGCAGGTTATGGCGCTGGCAAGCTTCTTTCCTGCTGGCGTTGTATCTACCGATCGCTTTGCAACCAATCCGGCTCCTGATAATGATACGGCGAGCAGCTTTTTTTCGGTGCTGAATCTGACGATCCCCACGAACAGCGCCCCAGCGCCAAACTGGCAGTCTTTATCGAATCGTCATGCCGTTTCTGAGGTCGATACCCTGCCTGCCGGGGCGTTTATCTTCCCCCTGACGCACGAAATTGTTGTGACGTCTCCTTATGGCATGCGTTACCACCCGGTCACCCGTCAGTTTATGCGGCATGAAGGCGTGGATCTGCGCGCACCGGTAAATAGCCCGGTAATGTCGGTTGCCGATGGCGAAGTGACGGCGACCGGCTATGGTCCGGTGACGGGGTTCTATATTACCGTCAGTCATGCCGATGGCTGGAGCAGCCGCTATTTGCATTTAAATACGCTTCAGGTTCATAAAGGCGATAAGGTATTCAGAGGCAATGTTATCGCCTTATCAGGGGCGACCGGGCGCATCAATGGTCCTCATCTCCACCTGGAACTCAGCCATCATCACCAGTTGGTAAACCCAATGGAGGTGCTTTTTGCGTCGACATTAAACCCCAATGCCAGGCGGGCGTCGCACGTGGCAGATACACCGGCGGTTATCGAGCCGGTGGATATGACGCCGACCATCGCTTTGATTAGTGGGGAAGGGGAGAATTTGCAGATAGGCGTGCGCGTCGGTAAAAAAACCACCTTCTACGCGCAGAGAGAACCCGTAGAGACGCCGGATGGCGTATGGCGCATTGTTAAACGGTATGGAAAATACAGGCTCGTGAAAGTGTCGCCGGAAGCAAAACCCGAATAGCCGGCTGTTTTATAGCCGTTTTTCCGCCGTTAACCGGCAGAATGCGGCGCTTTTGCTGTTTTTTTCCGCAGTTGATACAATGCACTAAAAATGCCCTTGCGAAGGTGATTCGCTTTGGTTAGTATTCACACCCGCTTCAGTGGGAAACAGTAAATATTCCCGCTTTAATGGTCGAAGCATTGTA
>OKVL01000825.1_pt1 | contig 15711 bp, 12 predicted proteins | sample 1606791 | NCBI WGS metagenome assembly OKVL01 (sample SAMN03281006, study PRJEB24777) | human gut metagenome | isolation source: fecal sample PR165 from 1 month old male Malay infant, vaginally delivered...
CGCGGCGCCGCGGCCTATGATGAATCCTACGCCGATACGCGTCAGTGGGTGCAGCAGGGCCTGCTGGACTACATCGCGCCGCAGATTTACTGGCCCTTCTCCCGGGATGCCGCACGCTACGACGTGCTGACCAGATGGTGGGCCGACGTGGTGAAGCCGACCCACACTCGCCTGTATATCGGCATTGCGTTCTACAAGGTTGGCGAGCCGTCGAAAAAAGAGCCGGACTGGACGGTTCAGGGCGGCGTGCCGGAGCTGAAAAAGCAGCTCGATCTCAACGATTCGCTGCCCAACGTCAACGGCACCATCCTGTTCCGGGAAGATTATCTGAACCAGCCGCAGACCCAGCAGGCGGTAAACTATCTCCGTGGACGCTGGGGTAGCTAAGTAACGATCAGGCAGAAACGCCCGTTTCTGCCTGTTTTTTACGGCTTCGGCCCGAACATCGCCTCGAGCTGCTGCGCATCCGGCATCCCCACCACCTGCTGCAGCTCATTTTCCGCATTCAGATAGTAAATTGCCGGCGTGGCGTTTGCGCCCAGACTGTCCATCAGCGCCTGATGTTTTTGCAGGATCGCTACCGTTTCGCTGGAAGCCTCGCCTTCAGGCTTGGGTAATTTTTTACCGCCGGAGAGCTCATACTCGCGCCAGGCCGAAACCGGATCTTTCGCATTCAGGATCGCAGAGGCGTTACGCCCGCTGTTGGGGTTAAGAAACGCCACCAGCAGCGTGTTGATCTGAACCTTGCCCGCCTTCACCCACGGCTGCGCTTCGGCCCAGAACTGCTTGCAGTATGGGCAGAACGGATCGGCGAAGACAAAGACCTTGCGCGGGGCGTTATCCGCCCCTTCCTTCAGGGGATGCGCCGCGTTGAGGTTTTTCCACATCTCGCGTCCCATCGGGGCATAGATCTCTTTCTGGAAGTAGCCCTCGCTGAGGTTCTTCCCTTTGTCATCATAAAGATAACCTGAGATCACGTGCTTGCCGTCCGGCGTAAGAAAGAGCGTCACGCCCATATCCTGATACTGCCCCAGCCAGGCTGGCGCCCCGCCCGGCGCATCCAGCTTCTTGATGATTTTAATGTTCTGCTGCTCGCTGAAGTGCTTCACCACATCCGGTATGGCTTCAGCCGCCTGTACCAGCCCTGACGTCGCCAGCGCCGAAAGTAACAGTAATTTTCTCATTTCCCTCTCCGGTTTATCGGGGGCATTTCGCCCCCTTCAGGTTAGCGGTTTTTCAGTGCTTCACTGACCATTTCGTCGAATTGTTCGAACGGCACCCAGCCGGGAAGCAGCCCCTCGCCGATAAGCGTGGCGGGCGTGCCCTGGATCCCCATTTTTTCCGCCACAATGAGGCTGCGCCTGATCGTCAGAGAACTCTCCTCGTCCGGCGTCGTCACGCTCACGCCCGCCCGCTTTTGCGCCTCCTGAATGCTGGCGTCATCGTGGTACCCCTTTTTCGCCATCAGGGTGTGGTTCAGCTTCATAAACTTCTCAGGATGCGCACGCCAGACGGTTAACGCGTCTCGTGCGGCGGTCAGCGAACTTTCCGAGCGGAAAGGTAAAAACTTAAAGACCACCGCCACGTCCGGGTGTTTTTCGACAATCTTCTCCAGGTACGGATCGAATTTTTTACAGTACGGGCAGTTGTAGTCGGTAAACACCACCAGGGTGAGCTTTGGGTTTTTCGCGCCGATGCGCGGGGAGTTTGGATCGTTAAACAGGAAATCAGCGATCGTCTTCTGCACGCGCTGCTCCTGGTCCGGCGTCAGCGGCTGCGCGGCGAATACCTGAAGCGGGGCCAGCAGGAGCAGAAGCGTAATAAAGAATTTTTTCATGACACAGTTAGCCTTTTGCGTTGTTCAGGGTGGTGACCAGGGTGCGCTTGTCCAGCAGCGGCGAGAGGATTTCGCCATCAGGCAGGCCGGGGCCATACACCGCGTTAAACGGAATGGCGTAGCGGTTTCGCTTCGCCAGAAAATCCGCGATAAACGCGGACGGCTGGCTCCAGTCCCCGCGCAGGGCCACCACGTCCGGCTGGCGCAGCGCGGCAATCACGTCCGGCTGACTGAGTACGCGGTGCTCGTTAACTTTGCACGTCACGCACCAGTCCGCGGAGATATCCACAAACACCCGTTTCCCCTGCGCCAGCGCGTTCTCGATAGCCTCTTCACTGAGCGGCTGCCACGGGATAGTCTGCGCAACGCTTTGTGCCGGAGCGTCAGGCGGCGCGTTAAGCAGACCGCGCACCTGATACCCGCCGAACGCCGACAGCGCGATGACCACCACCCAGAAAAGCGGCGAAGATTTTTGCCCCTTTAGCGCAAACAGCACCAGCGCGACGACAGTCAGCCACAGAATCACGATCTGGCTGACCGCCTCGCCCAGATGCACGCTCAACAGCGTCGCCAGCCAGAGGCTGGAGGCCAGCATCATCATGCCGAGGATGACCCTGAGCGTGTTCATCCAGCGGCCGGGTTTCGGCAGCAGCATGGCCGCTTTCGGCACCATGGCGACAAACAGCCACGGCAGGCTCATGCCCACGCCGAGCATCAGGAAGATCAGCCACAGGGCGTGCAGCGGCGCGCCAAGGGCAAAGGCGACCGCGGTACCGAGGAACGGCGCGGAGCACGGCGTTGCCAGCAGCGTGGCGAACATCCCTTCGCAGAAGCTGCCGCCAATCCCCGATCCCCCTGCCGTCGCCAGCCGTCCTGCGGCGGCAGAAGGCAGCAGCATTTCAAACGCCCCAAACAGGTTCAGCGCAAACAGGAAGGTCACGGCAACCATCAGGCCGATAAACCACGGGTTCTGGAACTGAATGCCCCACCCCAGCGACGCTCCGGCCAGCTTCAGCGCGGTGACCATCCCGGCCAGCAGCATGAAGGAGGTGAGGATCCCGGCGCTGGTGGCCAGAAAGCGCAGCCGGATGGCACGCCTGTCCGATCCCGCCTGCAGGATGCTGTTAAGCTTCATGCCCATTACCGGCAGCAGGCAGGGCATCAGGTTGAGGATCAGCCCGCCTAATAGCGCAAAGAGCACCATTTTTCCCGTCCCGTCCGGCACGGAGGTCTCTTCGGGCGTTGTCCCAACGCGCATGGTGGTTTGCTGCGCCCGATCGCCGTTGGTCAGCACAAACGACAGCCTCTTGCCTGCCAGCGAGGCGGGTTTGTCTCCCCATTCGTCGGTCACGGGCACCGTCACCCGAAGCGCAGTGCCGTCGTGTTTAATGACCGGCTCGCCGGGCAGAATATCGCCCTCCAGCGGGTCAAAGTAGATCCCCGGATTGTCCCATTTCCCGTCCGTGGTGCCGGTAATCACCAGATTGCCGTCGGAAAGCCAGGCGGACAGATGGGAAGACACGCCCGACGTGCCGGGCACGGCGCGCATCGCTTGCTCGAAGGCGCTGCGGAAGCCCTCATCCACCGGCTGGGTAAAATCGAGGTGCAGAGGGTAGTCCGTCAGCAGACACACGTTGCTGCACGTGGAGAGCGTGAGCGTCCCGTCGAGCGTGTCGCCCTTCACCCCGTCGAGAACGATCGGGATAGTGACCTTATCGTGATAGCCCTGCGTCGTCATGCCGGAGATATCGAAACGCGACGGTACCGGCCAGGACCAGCTGTCCGTTACGCCTTCCGGCCAGCTGATTTTCGGGGCCACGCCGCCCTCGCCCGGCGATCGCCAGTAGGTTTTCCAGCCGGGCTTTAGCTCAACGGTGAGCAGACCCTTAATGTGCGTTTGCTCCCTCTCCGCCTGAAAGCGGATGCGGGCGTGATCGTTTTGTGGGGAGACCAGCCAGCCGGTGTCCGCCGCATGGACAATGCCGATGCAGGACAGCCACAGGAAGACGAATCCCCTGAAGAGGTTAACCATGTTGTACTCCGTGAACAGTGAAAAATTATCGTGTGAGGACGATGTTTTTCATTCACGGAAAACGCAGTTTTTCAGGTGTATTCGGGGAGGCGGTGCCTGAACGGGCTGTTCCGCGGGAGCCAGTGCCCGCCCTTGCGTCAACAGCTGCAGCAGCGCGAAGAAGATAATAATGGCCGGTAATGCACCGTCGAAGAACAGCGGCTGGGCGCAAAGCAGCGAGTGCGCGCCGAGCTGACACGGCGACGGGCCGGGTTGTTCAGTGTTGCTGGATTGAGTCGGGGCATCTGCACTCAGCGAAATCTGCGGATCCAGTCCCTGTAAAAAATGGTTGAGCATCACCGCCCGCTGCACGAGGCAAAGCGCCATCGCGAGACAGGTGATAATCAAAAGCCATTTTCCGAGGAGCTGACGGTTGCGCATAAGATTCCAGAGTGACAAGACGCCCCGATCATAAACGATAGTGATGAATCTACAAGTGCCGGAAGTGTAAGGTTTTGTCTGTCGCCGCTATTCGCCCGTCAGCGCGTCATAGACGTCCCGCAGCCGCGTGCGCAGAAACAGCACCGCCTTGTGCTTGCGGGATAACAGCGCCTGTTCGCTGGCGCCGGTCTCCTCTGCCAGCATTTTAATGCTGTAGCCGTGGAGCTCGGTCTTTTCAAACACCTCCCGCTGCGGCGGCGGCAGTTCAGACAGTGCCTGCCCCAGCTCTTCCCACAGCAGCGTTTTGAGGTACTCCTCCTCCGGCGTGTGCGGTACGCCAAACAGGGTTTCGGCCAGCTCGTCTTCCGGAAAACCGTCGTCGTCTTCGCCCGTAAAATAGCCGGAGAGCGACACCTCGCGCTTTTTACGCGCCCGGTCGGTCATCTCGTTACGCGCCGCGCGGAACAGCCAGGCGGCGACGTTTTCGACCGGCTGCTCCACTTTCATCAGCTGATACGTCACTTCCTGCAAAATGTCGTCGGCATCATCGCGAACGGACGTCCGTCCGCGAATGAAGGCTTTCAGCCGGGCGCGGCAGGCATTGAGCGCCGACATCAGCATGGATCCGCCCGCCTCCCCGGCTTTCATCTCGCTCACTCCGCGTCCGGCGCTTTTGGCGTAGCGTCATCGCGCTTATCGTCACGATGACCGTGCCAGCCGCAGTGACCGCGTCCGTGGCGACCGAACCCTTCGCGGCGCTGCTGAATAAACGCCTCACGCTGTTCGGGCGTCATGTTCATCCAGCGCTCGTGCATCCGGCGGTGCGCGCCAAACATCCCGGGGCGGAACCCCAGCCCGCCAAACAGAATGCGGCTCAGCACCAGAATGCCCAGCGCCTGCCAGAAGCCGATGGCCTTCACGCCCAGGATCGCCGGGAGCAAGGCGTTCCACAGGGACATCACCAGCAGGCCGAGCACGATGAAAATCACCGCACCGATGATTAAACCTTTGCCCATACGGTGGCGACCGAATCCGCGCCCGTGACCTCTGCCGTGCATTTCAAAATCTCTCATGGTGTTTACCTCGTTTACCGTAACTGATTATGGCGTGTGATGAGGTAGACGGATGAGGGAGGGAAATATTGCTGGGGGGAATGAAAATTTTTGTGCTGACGGTTTTGGACTCATAGCGGTAACGGCTGGCGGGTGCTATGAGTCGCTCGAAAGCAAATCATCTCGTACGAAGAATTCGCTTAACCAATGCAATAGCAATGACGGCCAGTATGATTGATAACAATGCCAGGAAGATGAGTTTGTAAATGGCGCAACGCTTTACTCAAAGGCTCAGGTAGCAACATCTGCGGCTAATCGACTCAAATTTCAGGATCCGCAGTACTACCAGGCACTTTATAAAGAAAATATCGAGATGTTATACTTCTTAATCGAACCACAAATGTCTGAAATCATTTATCAGGTAAACTCTGGGGATAATAACGAGCAAGTGATAGGCGACGCCTTGTACGAGATACTGCGGAAATGAAACAAGCAATTTTATGGCTTTTGAAGTCGTTTTTTTATCTGGTTCCTGCGTTGCTTATTGTAATTGGAATATATCTGTTTGTACGGTTTATACCGGGGCATGCTGCTTTACTCAGCGTCGTTTGGGTGATTGTTATTTCTGTTATATATGTGAAATACAATAAGTGGTACTGAAACAAATTCAAAGAGTAAGCAGGCAAGACTTTATGTATGACAGTAATATAAAAGGCTCCCTGAGGAGCCTCCTTAATACCATCAAGCCTGCACCGGCAAACTAAAACTCGAAATACTCCGCGAAAGCTGCTGCGCCTGCTCTTCCAGCGAGGCCGCTGCCGCAGCGGACTGCTGCACCAGTGCGGCGTTCTGCTGCGTCACGCCGTCCATCTCGGTCACCGCCTGCCCGACCTGGCCGATCCCGCGGCTCTGCTCTTCGGAGGCGACGGAGATCTGCTCCATCAGCGTATTCACTTTATTCACCGACGAAATAATTGAGTCAATCACTTCGCCCGAGCGGCTCACCAGCTCCGCACCGTTTTTCACGCTGGAAACCGACTGGGCAATCAGGCTTTCGATGTCTTTCGCCGCCACCGCGCTTTTCTGCGCCAGAGTGCGCACTTCGCTGGCCACGACCGCAAAGCCGCGTCCCTGGGTACCGGCGCGCGCCGCTTCAACCGCCGCGTTCAGCGCCAGGATGTTGGTCTGGAAGGCAATGCTGTTAATCACGCTGGTGATGTCTTCAATACGCTTCGAGTTCGCCGCGATGGTATTCATCGTGTCGATAACTTCACGGGTTACCGCTTCACCGGTGTGGGCATTTTTCACCGCGTCCTGCACCAGCTTCCCGGCCTGATACACTGTCGGTATTGTTCGCCACCGTCGCGCTCAGCTCTTCCATGCTCGCTGCCGTCTGGGTCAACGCGGAAGCCTGCTGCTCGGTGCGAGACGCCAGGTCGATATTCCCGGAGGCAATCTCCTGGGCGGCGTGCGTCACGGTATGACTCGCATCGCGCACCTGGGCGATGGTCGCCAGCAGCGCCTGACGCATCTGCTCCATCGAGCCCATCAGATGGTCGATTTCGTTGCCTGTACTCCCCTTCACCGGCACCGGAATGTCCAGCTTACCTGCCGCAATCTGGCTGCAGTGCTCGCGCGCCAGGTTGATCGGCGCAAAGACAAAGCGCTTCATCAGCAGGCTAACGGCGATAATCACCACCACAAACAGGCTGGCGATAGCAGCAACGATCGCCAGGCCGGAGACGAAGCTACTGCTCGCATCTTCGTTCAGGCTTTTGGCGTATTTCTGGTGGACGGAAAGCACCTGGTCGAGAACAATCTCGTACTGGCGGTCGAGGCGGGAGACTTCCGGGATCAGCGCGTTAAATTTGGCGACATCGTGCGCCTCGGCGGCGTCGATGAGCGGCGCCAGCCCCTGGTTGCGGTAGTTTTGCCAGGCGTCCTGATAGGCAGTCACCAGCGGCGCTTCATCGCTCAGACGCGGCGACGCCATAAAGGCCGCAAAGGCGTGGTCCGCTTTGGTCAGCGCCTCTTTCACGGCGGTCAGCTTTGCAGCGCCGTCCGCCGCGTTGCCCGCTTCCACCATCTTCACATACTCCATCACCCGCACGCGCAGCGTACGGCTGTGGTTGATGGGGTCAATAATGGACAGCACAACCTGGATCTCTTTGTTGACGTTATCCAGGGAATTATTACTTTTAATGATGATGCCAACGCTGGTTACGGTGCTGATAACAAAGAAGAAAAGCAGCGAGAACAGGACAATCAGGGACGACTTTTTCAACGACATAAACCAATACCTCAAGGAGAATTATTCCTTATGGTTATCGGCCATTCCAAAACTTAAATTAATTAAAGTTATTGAAGTATCGAACCGGGCTATTTCGCTGACTTATAGCGTCGCTGCAGGGTGGCATTGAGCTTGCGCTGCAACGGCTGCGGCGTCTCCCCTTCGATTAATTTGCTAATCAAATCAAAGCAGTGCCACGCCAGCTGGCGGTTATCCTGGCGAATGGTATCCACGGGGATCGTCAGCGAATCATAGAGATAGTGATCGTCAAAACTGGCTAACCTGATATCGCTTTGCAACAGGTTATGTTGGCCCATATAGCGCAACACCCCTTCCAGCAGCCCGCAGGCGGCAGCGAACAACGCTTTCGGCGGACGTCCCAGCCGGGCGCAGAGTTCGGCAAACATCTCGTAACCGGAGCTCGGGTGATAGTTGCCGTGAATGATCCACTCCGGACGCAGTTCCACACCGGCATCACGCAGACCTTGTTTGAACCCTTCCAGGCGGTCGCGCGTCGGGGATAAGCGGGGCTGGCCGCCGAGGAAGTAGAACTCATCAGGATGCTGGCGCGCTATATCTGACACCAGTTCCGTCGTCGGGGTAATAGAGTCGGTGATCACCAGCGGCAGCGCGCTGTCGTTGATGTGGCGGTCAAACAGGACCACCGGCAACTGCTCGCTCAGCTTATGGTAGTCCGCGTCGTTAAGCATGCTGGAGGCCACGATCAGCCCGTCCACCTGCCGCGCCACCATGTTGTTCACCACCACCGTCTCCTGCCCCGGGTTTTCATCGCTGCAGGAGATCAGCAGCTGAACGCCTGCCTCGCGGCACAGCGTTTCCAGCTCGTGAGAAAAGACGGCAAAACCGTAGTTGGTGATCTCCGGGACCACCAGACCAATGGTGTGGCTGCGGTTATCGCGCAGCGACCGGGCGTGAATGCTGGGCTGATAGTGGTGCTCTTTTGCAATTGCCAGCACGCGCTCGCGCGTCTCTTCCGCCACGCGAAGCTCTTTGCTGCGGCCGTTCAGGACCAGGCTGGCGGTGGCTTTGGACACCCCCGCCAGCTCCGCGATGTCTTTGATGGTGACGCGTTTTGTTTTTCTCACAACGACTTAGATCCGGCTGCCAAAACCCTCATTCTATCATGCAGGTGCGCAACGACCAGTAGCGTAATGTGATGTCGGACGCACCTTCGAATCGCACCCGGGCCGGATGGACAGGAAAATAGCGGCTGCTCATCACCCCTTCGCCGTGGTTGATGAAAACTTCAACGCTGGAGCGGTCGCACAGAACGCGTAAATGACGGACGTCGCCCTGCCAGTAGCGGGTCAGCGTTTCACCGGTTTCCAGGCTCGCGCGTTCCAGACGCAGGCCCTGCCCATCGACGCTGAGGCGCAGCGCGCCGGCAAAATCGACAATCACCTGCGAAGTGCTCAGCTCAAACTCCAGGCGCGTCGCGTCAAGTACGGGCGCGGCGCTGGCGCGCCCCTGCCAGTTGTGTTCATCTTCGCGCAGCGCCTCCAGCTCACGCACCGGGGTCTGCCAGAGCCTGCCGTCGCGATACTCTAATTCTCGCGGACAGGTCATCTGGTGCATCCAGCCGTGCGCCCGCGTGGGCTGCAGCATCTCTTCCCCGTCCGGTACGCCCATCCAGCCGATCAGAATACGGCGACCGTCTTCCGCCAGCGTGGTTTGCGGGGCGTAGAACTCAAAACCCGCATCCAGTTCGTGCAACTCGCCGTGATCGAACGTCGCGCGGACATAGTCAAACTCCCCGTTCATCCAGGTTGCCGGATAGGTATTGAGATAGCGATGCGGCTCGCGCGCCAGCCCCTGCGGGCAGCAGATCAGGACGTGCGTCCCGTCGAGGGCAAACAGGTCCGGACACTCCCACATATAGCCCGCGTCCGTCAGGCCGTTAACCCCGTGACCGGCGATCTCCCCGCAGGATGTCCAGGCGTGCAAATCGGCTGATTTAAACAGCAGCACCTTGCCGCGCTTCTGCACATCCTGCGCGCCGAGCACCATGTACCACATCCCCTCGTGCTGCCACACCTTCGGGTCGCGCACGTGGCCGGTGTAGCCTTCCGGCAGCGCCAGCACCGGCCCCAGCTTCGTAAAGGTCCCGTCCGGCTGCTCCACGGCCAGGCACTGCCAGGCGGTGCGGCTACCGTCATCGAACTTGACGTTACCGGTGTAGCACAGGGTCAGTACGCCCTCGTTATTCACGGCGCTACCGGAGTAGCAGCCGTTGCGGTCATACGCCTCGTCGGGCATCAGCGCCAGCGGCTCATGCTGCCAGTGCACCAGGTCCGCAGAACTCCAGTGCCCCCAGCACTTAAAGCGGTGCTCGCAGTCCAGCGGGTTCCACTGATAGAACAGGTGATAGCGGCCAGCAAACCAGATAAACCCGTTCGGGTCGTTCATCAGCCCCGTCACCGGCGCGGCGTGCCATTGCGGATAGTGGCTGTCCGCCAGCGCCCGCGGCTGACCTGTCATAACGGCCTGCAGGATCGCAGGCCAGCGGGAAGGTAACGTCATTATTCAGAGTCCGTTTTATATTTCAGCAGCAGTGAGACGGTAAACGCCACGCCGAAGGCAATCACCATGCCGATAATATAGTTCAGCAGCGAGCTGGCCTGCACGATGGCCATGCCAGGAATGGCGGTCAGCCCGACGGCGGTCATGTACACGTGCACGGAGACCACCCAGGCCCCGCCCACCGCACCGCCAATCAGCGCGGCGATAAACGGCTTAACGAAGCGCAGGTTGATACCAAAAATGGCCGCTTCGGTGATGCCCAGCATTGCAGAGAACGCCGACGGCAGGGTAATGGCTTTGATTTTGGCATCTTTGGTTTTGAACCACACCGCCAGACAGGCGCCACCCTGCGCCACGTTCGCCATGGCCCAGATCGGCAGCAGGAAGTTAACGCCAATCGACGGATTCCCCAGCAGCCCGGCTTCAATCGCGTGGAAGCTGTGGTGAATACCGGTGATCACAATTACCGAGTAAAGTCCGCCGAACAGCAGCCCGGCGAGCCAGCCCGCGTGGGCGATCAGCGTGCTCAGAATAAAGGAGATACCGTCCCCCAGAGCGCGCCCCGCCGGGCCGATAATCAGCAAGGCGATAAAGCCGGAGATGACGACGGTGAGGAACGGCGTCAGGATCAGGTCTAACGCATCCGGGATCGCGCGGCGCAGGTTTTTCTCGACGATGCTCATGAACCAGACGGCCAGCAGCACCGGGAATACCGTGCCCTGATAGCCAATCATCGCAATCTCAAGGCCGAAGAAGTTCATGGTGTGGAAGCCCGACGCCACGCCCCAGGCGTTGGTCAGCGCCGGGTGGGTCAGAATCCCGCCCAGCGTCGCGCCGAGGTACGGGTTACCGCCAAATTCGCGCGCGGCGGTGAAGCCAATCAGAATAGGCAGAATGATAAACGCCGCCGAGCTGCACATGTCCAGCATGATGTAGATGGCGTTATCCGCATTGACCCAGCCGTAGGTTTTCACCATGCCGAGCAGGCCCATCAGCAGACCGGACGCCACAATCGCGGGAATGATCGGCACAAAGATGTTGGAGAGTAAGCGGGCAATGCGCTGGAACGGATTCAGCTTCCGTGCCGCCAGATCCGCGGCTTCCGATTTGCTGGATTCGCTAATCCCCGCCGCCTGAATAAATGCGGCGTACACCTTGTTGACCACGCCCGTACCAAAAATCACCTGCATCTGCCCGGCGTTACGGAAGCAGCCTTTCACGCCGTCAACCTTGCCGATGGCCTGCTGATCGGCAAGCGAGTCATCAACCAGCACCAGACGAAGACGCGTTGCGCAGTGCGCCGCGCTGGCGATATTTTCCTTGCCACCGAGCAGCGGAATAAGCTCGCGGGCGATTTGATTAAAATCCATAGATACCTCTGCCTGACTTCTTTTTATGATGTGCGAAACGCTCCCGCCAGGCGGGAGCGTGATGGGTTAAAACCAGGTTTCCATCTGGACCCCAAAGTTCCATTCCCCGCCGGCGTTGAAGCCGCTGCTGCCAAAGGCATCATCGCTGGCGTAATTATCCAGTTTGCTGCTCCAGTCCATCCAGGTGGCAAACAGGCGCAGTTCAGGACGGCTGAAGAAATCGCCGATTTTGCTCGCTTTTAACGTCGGCGCAAAGGTCAGCTTGTAGAAACTGCCGTTCACGGCGTTGCGGTCCTTATAGCCCTCCGGGTTTAAATCCATGTACTGGTAGCTTCCCTCAAACGCCAGCGCGAAATTCTGGGTCACCTCTTTAATCAGGCGGGTGTTGAGCGTGACCCACTCATAGCTGTCGCCTTTGACGTAGCGATCTTTACTGCTCTGCGCCAGGATGGCAGGCGCAATGCTCCAGCCACCGCCAATTGGCGTGACACCGTAACTTGCAAAGCGCCAGGTATCCGCTTCAGACAGCAAAGCGCCGTCAGAGCCGATGCTTTTCACCTCTGCACCCAGCCCGTGACCATACAGCAGCGCCGTTTTGGCCGTCCCTTCACGCAGGCCATAGAAGCTCTCATTATGTAACCCCACCAGGGCATGCACGCCGGTATTGGCGGCGTCCGTCTTGATTAGATCACCGTTGGTGTCTTTGCGGTCGTCGTTATCTTTCGCCCGCAGGCCGCTCACCATCAGCTGGAACGGGCCGGCGAAGTGGTTCATGCTGAGGATATAGTTCTGAACGTTGTTGTCGGTCTGCTCCACGCTGCCGAAGTTGCGGCCGTAAATGGAGAAGTTGCTGCGCAGCGAATCGTTCCACTTCACGTCGTAAACGCCGCCGCCGGTACCGGCCAGGAACACCACGTCGGAATCCAGCCAGTGGATGTCAAAGTTGTCGCGGTCAAAGCGTTTACCCGCCCAGAAGGTACTGCCCTTCAGCGCGCCGGTAAAATCAGGCAGGTTGCCCAGCTCCGCGAAGGCCTGACGAATATTGAGGTCGCTGGTATCGGCAGACCAGTCGTTATAGGTTCTCTGACCGTCGGCCAGCATCGCCTTGAAGCGCGTGGTCGCCCCGTTATCCAGGGTTTGCTTGTGCTCCAGGTTCAGCTCGACGTAGGTGTCGGCTTCGTTACCCAGACGCCCTACCGCACCGCCGGTTTCACCGGCTGGGGTCAGGTAAGGGCCGCTTTTGCTGCTGGAGGCGGCATCGTTCATCAGCAGGCCAGAGCGGGCATAGCCGTGGAACTCAAACCCGCCGGTCTGATCCGCCTTCTTCTCCAGCGCGGTGGTGCGCTGCGCCACCTCCTGGGTTGTCGTTTGCGCCTGCTGCTGAGCGGCAACCAGCTGCTGCGTTTTTTGTTCTGCTGCCGCAGCGCGCTTCTCAGCCACCTGCGCGCGCGTTTCCGCGTCCTGAAGGCGCTGCTCCATCGCGGCAAGACGCGCTTCAATACTGGACATATCCGTCTGGGCAAAAACAGAGGTACTTCCGGCCAGCATGCCTATCATCACGGCAAGTCTGCGTTTTTTATACATTTTGTCGCATCCCTAAAAGAAGTCATTAAACGTGCTAAATTGCTAAACCGGTTTAGGTTGCTGATACTAAACCTGTGAATTTTGGATCGGCAATCTTTTTTGCTAAACCGATTTAGTAAGTGTGATCGAGGCGACAATTCAGGCCGCCGGATGGCGGCCAGGAGAGGAGAAATTACAGGTCGTGCTGCCAGGGCAACGCGGTCATCGCCCCTTTGGCGGTGGTGGCCAGCGCGCCGCAGCGCTGGGCGAGCGCGATAACCGGCGTCAGGTCCTGCCCGTCGGACAGGCCGTAGAGAAGGCCCGCCACGAAGGCGTCCCCCGCGCCGGTTGTATCGACGCACTGAACGGGCGTGGCCGGATAGTGTTTTACGGTACCTTCATGCCAGGCCGTCACGCCCATTTTACCCTGGGTGACCAGCACCAGCCGCGCCGGGCAGCGCTGCATCAACGCCTCCAGACCGTCGTTTACCTGCGCGCAGCCGGTGAAAAAGGCCAGCTCTTCTACCGAGAGTTTTACCACGTCGGCGCGTTGCAGGGCTTGCTCCAGGCAGCCATGCAGGGCGTTCTCATCCGGCCAGAGATCCGGGCGAATATTGGGGTCGAAACTGACGTAACCGCCCGCCTCGCGGATGGCGGCCATTGCCTGAAACGTCGCAGTACGGCTCGGCTCTGCGCTGAGCGCGATGGAACAGACGTGCAGCCACTCCCCGGCGCTGAACGCTGGCAGATCGGCGGGTTCCAGAAACAGATCGGCGCTCGGGCGCACCATGAAGGTAAACGAACGCTCGCCGTGGTCGTCCAGATCGACCACCACCGTCGAGGTGCGGTGTGCCGGGTCAAGGCGCATCTGCTTAACATCGACCCGCTCCTTCGCCAGCGTCTGATACATAAAACGCCCGAAAGGATCGTCGCCAACCCGGCCGATAAAGGCGCTCTGGCCGCCCAGTCGGGCAATCCCGACTGCAACGTTTGCCGGTGCCCCGCCAGGACATTGCAGTAGCCGGCCTTCTCCATCCGGCAGCAGATCCACTACCGCATCGCCAAGTACCCAGATTTTTTTCATGTGACCCTCTAAGCTAAACATTATTAAACCGTTTTAGCTATTTAAGCACAGGCCAGGCAAAGGGGAAATAACGGGAAGGAAATTTGGCTTAACGCATCAGATGCGGCCAGTGAATATCACCGACGCCATTCAGCTGCGGACGGGCAAACAGAAAGCCCTGGAATCGGCGGATCCCGGCAGATTCGAGCCAGCACCACTCCTCTATCTTCTCGATCCCTTCGGCCACCAGGGTAATTTCAAGGTCGGAGCAACAGCTGATAATGGAGCGCACAATCGCCTGCTTCACGCCGCTGAGGTGGATATCGCTGACGATTTCCCGGTCGATTTTAATTTTATCCGGCTGAAAACGGGTCAGCAGAGAAAGACCGGCATAGCCGGAACCGAAATCATCGATCGCCAGGCCAACCCCCTCACCGCGAAGCTGCTTAATGGCGCTGTTGAACTGGTTGAAACCGGAGATCATCTCGTTCTCAGTGACTTCAATAACCACCTGCTCCGGCTGCAACCCGTGTTGTTTGATCTGATTGACCAGAAACTCGACGGCACCAGGCACATTCACCAGCGACATGGGCAGCAGGTTGACCGCAATTTTATGGCTGCCAATGCCCAGTTTTTCCGCCAGCGCAAAGGCATACGCCTTTGTCTGGAGATCAACTTCGTAGATTTTGTCCGGGTCGAGGGTGCTGAAGAAATGCTCCGGGCTGCCGCCGTCGTTGCCGCGTATCAGGGCCTCGAGGGAGCTGATCTTTCCTTCCGATGGCTCGACAATGGGCTGAAGCGCAAACTGACAAGGCTGACCGGCAATCAGGCCCAGGCTCTCACCAAAGGGTAAGGTTTCGGGGGCGAGTGTCCATTTTTCTGGGACGTAGCGTGTTCCCGACGAAGACGGGCGTTTGCCGGTGATAAACGTCTGGATAAATTTGAACACCCGATCGTCAGAGGTCAGATAGCTGTCCAGCTTGCTGTAATGCAGAACCGACTGCAGCACCTCTTTCGGCGACTGGGTTTGCAGATCGAACAACAGCATGCCGACATTTTCGAAGCGCCTGCGCGGACCATAGTCCCGCATCAGTTCAACCACCCCGCTGTGACGCGGGTCCTGACGGATGGTATGGAACAGCCTGACCACGCTCTCTTCGGAACCTTCGAGAATTTGCAGGACATCGCTCCCTTTAGACAGGAGTACACCGGTAATATTCAGCTTTGCGTTGCGGCCCCTGGCGCGCTCGACCAGCTCCCGCAGTTCGGTGGACGGGTGAGATAAATTTAACTGGCTTCGGTAGATTAGCGTCGTCAGCACAAAAGGGGTTCCGATGAGAAAGGTGCCTTGAAGCTACTGTTTAACATACTTAATCAATGCGACCTAACATATTCACGCCACAAGAGGTGTGTTTGGATATCGAAAATGATAGTTCGTTAAAGTTACCTGGCTTTGTCTGGTCTAAGGCAACGTAACTTACCGAAAACCTCGAGCCGGTTACTTTGCCAGGTATATACTCACCAGTGCCGGCAGGTTGAAGGG
>OKVL01000852.1_pt1 | contig 15372 bp, 9 predicted proteins | sample 1606791 | NCBI WGS metagenome assembly OKVL01 (sample SAMN03281006, study PRJEB24777) | human gut metagenome | isolation source: fecal sample PR165 from 1 month old male Malay infant, vaginally delivered...
ATTACACTTTGCTGTTTTAACCAGCGGGTCAGCTCTTTTTGACGGGTTTTATTCATTGCACGCTTAGCAGGTGAGTTATTGGAATTTTTGGGCAGGACAATGTTACAACGAGGCAAAAATAAAGGCGACTTATAGTCGCCTTTTTTACTTTTGTTACTGATTTGTAAAACTTATTTGCAAGCGTCTGCCAGACCGTCGAGATAACGTTCTGCGTCAAGCGCAGCCATACAACCCGTGCCAGCAGAAGTGATCGCCTGGCGATAAATATGGTCCATCACGTCACCCGCTGCGAAGACGCCTGGAATGCTGGTTTGCGTCGCATTGCCGTGAATACCGGACTGAACTTTGATGTAGCCGTTTTCCAGTTCGAGCTGACCGTCGAAAATGGCGGTATTCGGGCTGTGGCCGATGGCGACAAACAATCCCGCAACGTCAAGTGATTCAACGTTGTCAGTATTTTGCGTATCGCGCAGGCGCAGTCCGGTTACGCCCATTTGATCGCCAGTCACTTCTTCCAGCGTACGGTGCGTATGCAGCACGATGTTGCCGTTTTCCACTTTATCCATCAACCGCTTGATAAGAATTTTCTCAGCACGGAAGCTGTCGCGACGGTGAATCAAATGTACTTCAGACGCGATATTTGCCAGATACAACGCTTCTTCAACAGCGGTATTGCCACCGCCGATCACCGCAACTTTTTGGTTACGGTAGAAGAAACCGTCGCAGGTGGCGCAAGCGGAAACGCCGCGGCCTTTAAATGCTTCCTCTGAAGGCAAGCCCAGGTAGCGTGCGGACGCGCCAGTGGCGATGATCAATGCGTCACAGGTGTATTCACCGCTGTCGCCGGTCAGACGGAAAGGGCGGTTTTGCAGATCAACTTTGCTGATGTGATCAAAAATGATTTCTGTCTCAAATTTGGTCGCATGTTCGTGCATACGTTCCATCAGCAATGGGCCAGTAAGATCGTGCGGATCGCCAGGCCAGTTTTCCACTTCTGTTGTTGTGGTCAGCTGACCACCTTTTTCCATACCGGTAATCAGTACCGGTTGCAGGTTAGCGCGTGCAGCGTAGACCGCAGCGGTATATCCCGCAGGGCCTGAGCCCAGAATAAGAAGTTTACTGTGTTTGGTTGCGCCCATGAGATCCCCATAGTTGTTGGCAGGCAATGAGCAGGATTGTAGGGAATTTACAGGCGTAAAAAAAGAGTATGGCGATTTTGTTAACAATATGTGTAATAGCGGAGACCGATGAACGACAGATTGAGTCGTAATACTATAACGATTTCTACTTAAAATCGGTCAGTTATAAGGTGATAAAATGACGAATTTCCATCACTGCGACTGAATAACTGGCATGTTGTACTAAAAATCGATGTTTTGCTTTGACAATCCCCTGCTGTTTTGCGAAAACATTCAAGGAAGAAAAAAACTGTGTCATGTATGTGCTGCATAATCATGCATGTAGATACCATGTTTACCGTGTTAGCGAAATCTACGCATGGTGTGGACAGATGCCATTCGTGATGTCGATAGCCGCCGACAGGCAACGGTCTTCTCACCATAAACCCAGACATTGCAAGCCGTAAATCCCTCTGGGCTGCGGTTTATTTTGATGGGGAGCGACTCTGAACAGTGATGTTAGTAGAGTCAGGCAGGAGTAGGGAAGGAATACAGAGAGACAATAATAATGGTAGATAGTAAGAAGCGCCCTGGCAAAGATCTCGACCGTATTGATCGTAACATTCTTAATGAGCTGCAAAAGGATGGGCGTATTTCTAACGTCGAGCTTTCTAAACGTGTGGGACTTTCACCGACGCCCTGCCTTGAGCGTGTGCGTCGGTTGGAAAGGCAGGGTTTCATTCAGGGCTATACAGCGCTGTTAAACCCACATTATCTGGATGCATCACTTCTGGTTTTTGTTGAGATAACTCTGAATCGTGGCGCCCCGGATGTGTTTGAACAATTTAACTCTGCAGTACAAAAACTTGAAGAAATTCAAGAGTGTCATTTAGTTTCCGGTGATTTCGACTATTTGCTGAAAACACGCGTACCGGATATGTCAGCATACCGTAAGCTGCTGGGGGAAACCCTGCTGCGTCTGCCTGGCGTAAATGACACACGTACTTATGTAGTAATGGAAGAAGTCAAACAGAGCAATCGTCTGGTAATTAAGACGCGCTAACACGGAACAGGTGCAAAATCGACGCAGTTTGATTACACTCCTGTTAATCCATACAGCAACAGTGCCGGGGCAACCCGGTGCTGTTGTCCGTTTTAGCATCGGGCAGGAAAAGCCTGAAACCTGGAGAGCCGTTTTTGAGCCAGGAATACACTGAAGACAAAGACGTCACATTGACGAAGTTAAGCAGCGGGCGCCGACTTCTGGAAGCGCTACTGATCCTTATTGCCCTTTTTGCCGTCTGGTTGATGGCTGCCTTACTCAGCTTTAACCCTTCGGATCCCAGTTGGTCACAAACCGCATGGCATGAACCTATCCATAATCTGGGGGGAATACCCGGAGCATGGTTGGCGGACACGCTGTTCTTTATTTTTGGCGTCATGGCCTACACCATTCCCGTCATCATTGTTGGCGGTTGTTGGTTTGCCTGGCGACACCAGGCCAGCGACGAATACGTCGATTATTTTGCTGTTTCATTGCGCATTATTGGCGTTCTGGCCCTGATCCTCACCTCCTGCGGGCTGGCCGCTATTAACGCCGATGACATCTGGTATTTCGCCTCTGGCGGGGTGATTGGCAGCCTGCTCAGCACTACGCTGCAGCCATTACTGCACAGTAGCGGCGGTACGCTTACGCTTTTGTGCATCTGGGCTGCGGGATTAACGCTGTTTACCGGCTGGTCATGGGTGAGCATTGCGGAAAAACTGGGTGGCTGGTTACTTAATATCCTGACATTTGCCAGCAACCGTACCCGCCGCGACGATACCTGGGTCGATGACGAAGAATATGAAGATGAAGAAGAGTTTGTCGACGCCGCTGATGGTAAACCCCATGAATCGCGTCGGGCTCGAATTCTGCGCGGTGCGTTAGCGCGCCGTAAACGCCTGGCTGAGAAATTTACCAATCCGCTGGGCCGTCATACTGATGCTGCGCTGTTCTCCGGCAAACGCATGGATGATGAAGACGACATTGAATACAGCGCCCGTGGCGTGGTCGCCGATCCGAACGATGTGCTGTTTTCCGGTAATCGGGCAACATTGCCTGAATACGACGAACTCGATCCACTGCTGAACGGTCATTCGGTGACAGAGCCGGTAGCTGCCGCAGCAGCAGCCACAACGGCATCTCAGGCCTGGAGCGCGCCGGTTGATCCGCTGTTGCAAACGTCGCCAGTTACCAGCACCGTTATGGAACAATCGACGCCAGCCGTGGCCTGGCAATCCGCGCCTGGCCCGCAAACCGGTGATGCGGTGATTGCGCCTGCGCCTGAAGGTTATCCGCAGTCAGCCGAATATGCTCAGCCTGCGGTGCAGCAGCCGTATGAACCATGGCAACAGCCGGTTGCACAGGAGAATCCTCAGCCGGAATATTACGCACCGCAAACGTCTGAACCGGTGTATGCGCAACCCGCCGCGCCGCAGCCGCAGGAATTCACCTCGCAGCAAAACGGGCAGCAGGAACCGGTTTATCAGCCGGAGCCTGAGCCGCAACCGGTCTATCAGCAGGAGCCTGGCTTCCAACAACCTTCCGCGTTCCAGCAACCGGTGGTTGAACAACCTTCTGTAGTGGAACCTGAGCCAGTTGTTGAGGAGACGAAACCCTCTCGTCCACCGCTCTACTATTTTGAAGAAGTCGAAGAGAAACGGGCGCGCGAGCGTGAGCAGTTGGCCGCCTGGTATCAGCCTATTCCAGAACCCGCTCAGGAGCCTGAGCGTGTTAAGCCGTCTATGCCATCTATGCCGACGGCTGCCTCCATTCCGCCCGTTGAGTCTGTTGCTGCCGTTGCGCCGCTGGCTGCCGGGGTGAAAAGCGCCGCTTCTGGGGCAAGTGCCGCTGCCGCAGCACCTGTGTTTAGCCTTGCGGGTAGCGGTGCGCCGCGTCCGCAGGTGAAAGAAGGGATTGGCCCGCAACTGCCGCGCCCGAATCGTGTGCGCGTGCCTACTCGTCGGGAGTTAGCATCGTATGGCATAAAACTGCCGTCACAGCGTATGGCTGAAGAGAAAGCTCGCGAAGAGCAGCTTGATACCAATGCGTACAGCGATGATGAAATTGATGCAATGCAGCAGGATGAGCTGGCACGTCAGTTTGCCCAGTCTCAGCAGCACCGTTATGGCGATGATTATCAGGACGATACCCATCAGACTGATGACGAAGATTTGGCCGCAGAAGCGGAACTGGCTCGCCAGTTTGCCTCGTCCCAGCAGCAGCGCTATTCCGGCGAACAGCCTGCCGGGGCCAATCCGTTCTCGCTTGATGACTTTGAATTTTCGCCAATGAAAACGCTGGTGGATGACGGTCCGCATGAGCCGCTGTTTACGCCAGGCGTGATGCCAGAGCCTGCGCCGCAGCACCAGGAACCAGTCGCACCGCAGCAGCATTATCAGCAGCCGGCACAGCCTGCCGCACCGCAGCAGCATTACCAGCAGCCGGCACAGCCTGTCGCTCCGCAGCAGCATTACCAGCAGCCAGCACAGCCTGTTACACCGCCGCCGCAGGATAGCCTGATCCATCCACTCTTGATGCGTAACGGCGACAGCCGTCCGGTTCAACGTCCGAGTACGCCGCTGCCATCGTTAGATCTGCTCACGCCGCCGCCGAGTGAAGTTGAGCCGATTGATACTTTTGCACTGGAACAAATGGCGCGTCTGGTTGAAGCGCGTCTGGCGGACTTCCGTATTAAAGCTGATGTAGTGAACTACTCTCCAGGGCCGGTCATTACCCGTTTTGAACTAAACCTGGCACCAGGGGTTAAAGCGGCGCGCATTTCCAACCTGTCACGAGATCTGGCGCGTTCGTTGTCGACCGCTGCGGTCCGCGTGGTCGAGGTCATTCCTGGCAAACCGTATGTCGGACTGGAATTACCGAATAAAAAACGTCAAACCGTTTATCTGCGCGAAGTGTTAGATAACGCGAAATTCCGTGATAACTCGTCCCCGTTGACTGTGGTGCTGGGTAAAGATATTGCGGGCGAACCGGTTGTTGCCGATCTGGCGAAAATGCCGCACCTGCTGGTGGCAGGGACTACCGGTTCCGGTAAGTCTGTTGGGGTGAACGCCATGATCCTCAGCATGCTGTATAAGGCGCAGCCAGAAGACGTTCGCTTTATCATGATTGACCCTAAAATGCTGGAGCTGTCGGTTTATGAAGGCATTCCGCATCTGCTGACTGAAGTTGTGACCGACATGAAAGATGCTGCCAACGCTTTGCGCTGGAGCGTCAATGAAATGGAACGTCGCTACAAACTGATGTCGGCGCTCGGCGTACGTAACCTTGCCGGTTATAACGAGAAAATCGCCGAAGCAGCTCGTATGGGACGTCCGATCCCGGACCCGTACTGGAAGCCGGGCGACAGCATGGACGTTCAGCATCCAGTGCTGGAAAAACTGCCGTATATCGTTGTTCTGGTGGATGAATTCGCCGATCTGATGATGACCGTAGGTAAGAAAGTGGAAGAACTGATTGCACGTCTGGCGCAAAAAGCGCGTGCGGCAGGGATCCACCTGGTGCTGGCAACCCAGCGACCATCCGTTGACGTCATTACCGGTCTGATTAAAGCGAATATCCCGACGCGTATTGCCTTTACCGTGTCCAGCAAAATTGACTCGCGTACTATCCTTGATCAGGGCGGCGCGGAATCGCTGCTGGGGATGGGCGATATGCTCTATTCGGCGCCGAACTCGACGATTCCTGTGCGTGTACACGGTGCCTTTGTTCGTGACGAAGAAGTTCATGCGGTGGTTCAGGACTGGAAAGCGCGCGGGCGTCCGCAATATGTTGATGGCATTACCTCAGACAGCGAAAGCGAAGGTGGCGCTGGCGGCTTTGATGGTGGCGAAGAGTTAGATCCGTTGTTCGATCAGGCAGTGAACTTTGTTACCCAAAAACGCAAAGCTTCCATCTCCGGTGTTCAACGACAGTTCCGTATCGGCTACAACCGAGCGGCGCGCATCATCGAACAGATGGAAGCGCAGGGAATTGTCAGTGAGCAAGGGCATAATGGTAATCGTGAAGTGTTGGCTCCGCCGCCCTTCGATTGATTGCAAAGTTAAGTAATTCAGTATTATCTACTTTCCTCATGCTGTTTTTTGGCCTGAAATGGATAGCAGAGGGATCTCCCCGTTGGGAGTGACGTATTTTGAGGAATAATGATGAAAAGAATCGCAATCACCTGTGCATTACTGTCGAGCTTTGTAGTGAGCAGCGTCTGGGCTGATGCTGCCAGCGACCTGAAAAGCCGCCTGGATAAAGTCAGTAGCTTCCATGCCAGCTTTACGCAAAAGGTTACGGACGGTAGCGGTGCGGCAGTGCAGGAGGGTCAGGGTGATTTATGGGTTAAACGTCCTAATCTGTTTAACTGGCACATGACGCAGCCTGACGAGAGCATCCTGGTCTCCGATGGTAAAACGCTGTGGTTCTTTAACCCGTTTGTTGAACAAGCTACTGCAACCTGGCTGAAAGACGCCACCGGCAACACGCCGTTCATGTTGATTGCGCGTAACCAGGCCAGCGACTGGCAGCAGTACAACATTAAGCAAAACGGCGATGATTTCGTGCTGACGCCGAAAACCAGCAACGGTAACCTGAAACAGTTTACGATCAATGTTGGGCGTGACGGGACGATCCATCAGTTTAGCGCCGTTGAGCAAGACGATCAGCGCAGCAGCTATCAGCTGAAATCTCAGCAGAATGGTGCGATTGAACCTTCCAAATTCACCTTTACCCCGCCGCAAGGTGTAACGGTTGACGATCAACGTAAGTAGAGGCGTGTGAGTGAGCAATCTGTCGCTCGACTTTTCTGATAATACCTTTCAGCCACTGGCCGCGCGTATGCGGCCAGAAAATTTAGCGCAGTATATCGGCCAGCAGCATCTGCTGGCTACCGGTAAGCCTTTGCCCCGCGCCATTGAGGCCGGGCACCTGCACTCTATGATTTTATGGGGACCGCCGGGAACGGGTAAAACCACCCTTGCTGAAGTTATTGCCCGTTACGCTAACGCCGATGTTGAACGAATTTCGGCGGTCACCTCTGGCGTAAAAGAAATTCGTGAAGCGATTGAGCGTGCGCGTCAGAACCGTAACGCTGGCCGACGCACAATACTGTTTGTGGACGAAGTCCATCGATTTAATAAAAGCCAGCAGGATGCGTTTTTACCGCATATTGAAGACGGTACAATTACGTTTATTGGCGCTACCACCGAAAACCCCTCGTTTGAATTGAATTCGGCGCTGCTGTCGCGGGCACGCGTTTATTTGCTGAAATCGTTAACCACCGACGATATTGAACAGGTGCTTGACCAGGCGATGTCAGACAAAGCGCGTGGCTATGGCGATCAGGATATTGTTCTGCCACAAGAGACGCGTCGGGCGATTGCTGAACTGGTTAATGGTGATGCGCGGCGGGCGCTGAATACGCTGGAAATGATGGCCGATATGGCCGAAGTTGATGATTCCGGCAAGCGCGTATTGAAAGCGGAATTGCTGACCGAAATTGCCGGTGAACGCAGCGCGCGCTTTGATAATAAAGGCGATCGCTTTTACGATCTCATCTCCGCCTTACACAAGTCGGTACGTGGTAGCGCGCCGGATGCGGCGCTCTACTGGTATGCGCGAATCATTACCGCTGGTGGCGATCCGCTGTACGTTGCCCGTCGCTGCCTGGCGATTGCCTCTGAAGATGTGGGCAACGCAGATCCTCGCGCTATGCAGGTGGCGATTTCCGCGTGGGATTGTTTCACTCGCGTGGGACCCGCGGAAGGCGAGCGGGCAATCGCTCAGGCGATCGTCTATCTGGCCTGTGCGCCGAAGAGTAACGCGGTTTACACCGCCTTTAAAGCCGCGCTGGCCGACGCCCGTGAACGTCCGGATTACGACGTTCCCGTTCACCTGCGCAATGCGCCGACTAAGCTGATGAAAGAGATGGGCTACGGTCAGGAGTATCGTTACGCGCATGATGAACCAAATGCCTATGCCGCCGGAGAAGAGTACTTCCCCCAGGAAATGGCACAAACGCGCTATTATCGCCCCACAAACAGAGGTCTTGAAGGCAAGATTGGCGAAAAGCTCGCCTGGCTCGCCGGACAGGATCAAAATAGCCCTATAAAACGCTACCGTTAGTGCAGTCGTTGCGGTAATGTTGGCGTTGTATCCCTGTGATCGCAGGCTGTGGTCACTTTTTCCTATTTTAATTCGATAAGCACAGGATAAGCATGCTCGATCCCAATCTGCTGCGTAATGAGCCAGACGCAGTCGCTGAAAAACTGGCACGCCGGGGCTTTAAGCTGGATGTAGATAAGCTGCGCGCTCTTGAAGAGCGTCGTAAAGTTCTGCAGGTACAAACTGAAAACCTGCAGGCAGAGCGTAACTCTCGATCGAAATCCATTGGCCAGGCAAAAGCGCGCGGGGAAGATATCGAGTCTTTACGTCTGGAAGTGAACAAACTGGGCGAAGAGCTGGATGCCGCGAAAGCTGAACTTGATACCTTACAGGCCGAGATCCGCGACATTGCGCTGACCATTCCTAACCTGCCAGCGGATGAAGTTCCGGTGGGTAAAGATGAAAATGACAACGTCGAAGTCAGCCGCTGGGGTACACCGCGTGAGTTTGATTTCGAAGTGCGCGATCATGTTACCCTGGGTGAAATGCACACGGGTCTTGATTTCGCCGCTGCGGTGAAGCTTACCGGCTCTCGTTTCGTGGTCATGAAAGGGCAGATCGCACGTATGCATCGTGCGCTGTCTCAGTTCATGCTGGATCTGCATACCGAACAGCATGGTTACAGCGAAAACTATGTTCCGTATCTGGTTAACCATGACACGCTGTACGGTACCGGGCAACTGCCGAAATTCGCTGGCGATCTGTTCCATACCCGTCCGCTGGACGAAGAAGCTGACAGCAGCAACTACGCGCTGATCCCAACGGCCGAAGTTCCGCTGACTAACCTGGTGCGTGACGAAATCATTGACGAAGATGCGCTGCCGATCAAAATGACCGCGCATACGCCGTGCTTCCGTTCTGAAGCAGGCTCTTACGGTCGTGATACCCGTGGTCTGATCCGTATGCACCAGTTCGATAAAGTTGAGATGGTGCAGATTGTTCGTCCTGAAGATTCAATGGACGCACTGGAAGAGATGACCGGCCACGCCGAGAAGGTTCTTCAACTGCTGGGTCTGCCGTACCGTAAGATCATTTTGTGCACAGGTGACATGGGCTTCGGCGCATGCAAAACCTACGATCTGGAAGTGTGGATCCCAGCGCAGAATACCTATCGCGAAATCTCATCCTGCTCCAACGTGTGGGATTTCCAGGCGCGTCGCATGCAAGCGCGTTGCCGCAGCAAATCCGACAAAAAGACCCGTCTGGTGCATACCCTGAACGGTTCCGGTCTGGCAGTTGGACGTACGCTGGTGGCGGTAATGGAAAACTATCAGCAGGCAGATGGCCGCATTCAGGTTCCGGAAGTATTACGTCCGTACATGAATGGCCTGGAATTCATCGGCTAACCTATCTTTCTATGCTAAAAAGCGCCTCAGGGCGCTTTTTTTATGCCCGTTTGACGTCGGACAATAACCCTTACCTACATAGGAGTAATACTGCCTTCGAATGAAAGTCAGTATCTACCAGTCTGTATAGTGATACTAGCGATATAAAAAAATATATACAACGAGTATTTATTTTTTGTTTATTGTGAGCAGCAGAGTGAGCCCCTATGAAAACTAAGATCCCCGATGCCGTGCTGGCAGCTGAGGTTAGTCGCCGCGGTTTGGTAAAAACGACGGCGATAGGCGGACTGGCGGTGGCCAGTAGCGCGTTTACCCTGCCATTTACCCGTATTGCAAACGCTGCAGAAGCCATTAATCCCACGCAGCGCAGTGAGAAAGTCATCTGGAGCGCGTGTACGGTGAACTGCGGTAGCCGCTGTCCACTGCGGATGCATGTGGTAGACGGTGAAATAAAATATGTCGAAACCGACAACACAGGTGATGATAACTATGACGGCCTGCACCAGGTGCGTGCTTGTCTGCGTGGTCGCTCCATGCGTCGTCGCGTTTATAATCCCGATCGTCTGAAATACCCGATGAAACGTGTCGGTAAGCGCGGCGAAGGTAAATTTGAGCGCATCAGTTGGGATGAGGCGTACGAGATTATTGCCAGCAACATGCAGCGTCTGATTAAAGACTATGGTAATGAATCTATCTATCTGAACTACGGCACCGGCACGCTGGGTGGCACCCTGACACGCTCCTGGCCGCCGGGTAAAACCCTGGTGGCACGTCTGATGAACTGCTGTGGTGGGTACCTGAATCACTACGGGGACTACTCTTCGGCACAAATCGCTGCCGGGTTGAACTACACCTACGGCGGCTGGGCCGACGGTAACAGCCCGTCCGATATAGAAAACAGCAAGCTGGTGGTGCTGTTCGGTAATAACCCTGGTGAAACCCGTATGAGCGGGGGCGGGGTAACCTACTACCTTGAACAGGCGCGCCAGAAATCCAATGCCCGGATGATTATTATCGATCCCCGATATACCGACACCGGCGCGGGGCGTGAAGATGAATGGATTCCGATCCGTCCTGGTACAGATGCGGCGCTGGTTAATGGTCTGGCGTATGTTCTGATCACCGAAAACCTGGTGGACCAGGCGTTCCTCGACAAATACTGCGTGGGTTACGACGAGAAAACCTTACCGGCCGACGCGCCGAAGAATGGCCACTATAAGGCGTATATTCTTGGGCAGGGGACAGACGGTATTGCCAAGACCCCGGAATGGGCGGCGCAGATTACCGGTATTCCCGCTGACCGTATCATCAAACTGGCGCGTGAAATTGGCAGCGCTAAACCGGCATACATCAGCCAGGGTTGGGGGCCGCAGCGTCATGCTAACGGTGAAATAGCGACCCGCGCTATTTCTATGCTGGCCATTCTGACCGGTAATGTTGGCATCAACGGCGGCAACAGCGGTGCGCGTGAGGGTTCATACAGTCTGCCGTTTGAGCGTATGCCTACGCTGGAAAACCCTGTTGAAACCAGCATCTCAATGTTTATGTGGACGGACGCTATTGAGCGTGGCCCGGAGATGACGGCGCTGCGTGACGGCGTTCGCGGCAAAGATAAGCTTGATGTTCCGATTAAAATGATCTGGAACTATGCTGGTAACTGCCTGATTAACCAGCACTCTGATATTAACCGTACGCACGAAATCCTGCAGGATGAGAAAAAGTGCGAGATGATCGTGGTCATCGACTGCCATATGACCTCCTCGGCGAAATATGCGGATATTTTGCTGCCAGACTGTACTGCTTCCGAACAGATGGACTTCGCGCTGGATGCGTCCTGCGGAAACATGTCCTATGTGATTTTCACCGATCAGGCGATCAAACCACGTTTCGAATGCAAGACTATCTACCAGATGACCAGCGAGCTGGCGAAACGCCTTGGCGTCGAGCAGCAGTTTACCGAAGGTCGTACTCAGGAAGAGTGGATGCGTCATCTGTATGAGCAGTCGCGTAAAGCCATTCCTGAACTGCCTGGGTTTGAAGAGTTCCGCAAACAAGGCATCTTTAAGCAGCGAGATCCTGAAGGGCACCACGTGGCGTACAAAGCGTTCCGTGAGGATCCCAAAGCCAATCCGCTCACCACGCCGTCGGGTAAGATCGAAATTTATTCACAGCAGCTTGCCGAGATCGCGGCAACCTGGGAACTGCCGGAAGGGGATGTGATCGATCCATTACCGATTTATACCCCTGGCTTTGAAAGTTTAGACGATCCGCTGGTAGAGAAATTCCCGCTGCAACTGACCGGCTTCCACTACAAATCTCGCGTTCACTCGACCTATGGCAACGTAGATGTTCTGAAAGCATCCTGCCGCCAGGAAATGTGGATCAATCCGTTGGATGCGCAGCGACGTGGCATTAACAACGGCGACAAAGTACGCATCTTTAACGATCGTGGCGAGGTGCATATCGAAGCGAAAGTGACCCCGCGTATGATGCCCGGCGTGGTGGCATTAGGCGAAGGGGCCTGGTACGACCCGGACATGAAGCGTGTGGATCAGGGCGGCTGTATTAACGTCCTGACGACTCAGCGTCCTTCTCCTCTCGCGAAGGGGAATCCGTCACATACGAACCTTGTTCAGGTTGAAAAGGTGTAAGGAGTAACCGATGACAACCCAGTATGGATTTTTTATTGATTCCAGCCGTTGCACCGGTTGCAAAACCTGCGAACTGGCCTGCAAAGACTTCAAAAATTTAACCCCGGATGTCAGTTTCCGCCGCATTTACGAGTACGCGGGTGGCGACTGGCAAGAAGACAATGGCGTCTGGCATCAAAACGTCTTTGCCTATTACCTCTCTATTGCCTGTAACCACTGTGAAGACCCGGCCTGCACCAAGGTGTGTCCGAGCGGCGCGATGCACAAACGTGAAGATGGCTTTGTCGTCGTGGATGAAGATGTGTGCATTGGCTGTCGGTATTGCCACATGGCCTGTCCTTACGGTGCGCCCCAGTACAATGCTGAAAAAGGACATATGACCAAATGCGATGGCTGCCATGAGCGCGTCGCTGAAGGTAAGAAACCTATCTGCGTTGAGTCCTGCCCACTGCGTGCGCTGGATTTCGGTCCGATTGACGAACTGCGTAAAAAACACGGTACTCTGGCCGCGGTTGCGCCACTACCGGGCGCGCACTTCACCAAACCGAGCATTGTTATCAAACCTAACGCCAATAGCCGCCCGACCGGGGATACCACTGGTTATCTGGCCAATCCGAAGGAGGTGTAAGATGGGAAGTGGATGGCATGAATGGCCGCTGATGATCTTCACGGTCTTCGGACAGTGTGTGGTTGGTGGCTTTATCGTTCTGGCGTTGGCGTTAATGAAAGGGGACTTACGTCCAGAATCACAGCAGCGGGTAATCGCCTGCATGTTCGGGCTGTGGGTACTGATGGGTATTGGCTTTATTGCTTCTATGCTCCATCTGGGCTCGCCGATGCGTGCCTTTAACTCGCTCAATCGCGTAGGCGCTTCTGCGCTGAGCAATGAAATCGCCAGTGGTTCAGTGTTCTTTGCCATTGGCGGCATCGGCTGGCTGCTGGCGATGTTGAAAAAAATGCCGCCCGCATTACGCAATCTGTGGTTAGTTGTCACCATGGTGCTGGGCGTCGTTTTTGTCTGGATGATGGTACGTGTGTATAACACCATTGATACCGTGCCGACCTGGTACAGCGTCTGGACGCCGCTGGGTTTCTTCCTGACGCTGTTTATGGGCGGTCCGCTGTTGGGATATCTGCTATTGAGAATTGCCGGTATTGACGGTTGGGCGATGCGTCTGCTGCCTGCCATTTCGGTTCTTGCTCTGGTCATAAGCGCCATTATGTCTGTAATGCAGGGGGCCGAACTGGCGACGATCCACAGTTCGATTCAACAGGCGTCTGCGCTGGTTCCGGATTATGGCTCACTGATGGCCTGGCGGATCGTGGCACTGGCGTTAGCGTTGTGCTGCTGGATTGTACCGCAAGTCAAAGGTTACCAACCCGCAATACCACTGCTTTCCGTCGCGTTTATTCTGTTGATAGTCGGCGAGCTGATTGGTCGTGGCGTGTTCTATGGCCTGCATATGACTGTCGGTATGGCGGTTGCAAGCTAATTCATAATATGCCGGATGGCGGCTCGTGCCTTCTCCGGCCTACAGATCCGTAGGCCTTAACGCGCGCGCCATCAGGCATTATGTTACGCCAGGTTATTCCCCGGTTTTTTATTTCTGTTTCGTTAACGTGTCGTAGCTGGTCATCAGATTGCGATAATCCGGAATGTGATTAGAGAACAACGTCGCCAGCCCTTCGATATCGTTACGCCAGTCACGGTGTAGTTCACACGCGACGCCGAACCACGTCATCAATTGCGCGCCAGCCTGCGACATCCGATCCCATGCTGAATGGCGGGTGATTTCGTTAAATGTACCTGAAGCATCAGTGACGACAAAAACGTCAAACCCTTCTTCTATCGCGGAGAGCGCAGGGAAGGCGACACAAACTTCCGTCACGACCCCAGCAATGATCAACTGCTTTTTACCAGTCGCTTTCACCGCCTTCACAAAATCTTCGTTATCCCACGCGTTGATGTTTCCCGGGCGAGCAATATAAGGCGCATCGGGGAATTGAGCTTTTAGTTCCGGTACCAGCGGTCCGTTCGGTCCTGTTTCAAAACTGGTGGTCAGAATAGTCGGGAGCTTGAAGTATTTTGCCAGATCACCCAGGGCAAGCACGTTATTCTTGAATTTATCGGGATCGATATCCCGAACCAGAGAGAGCAAGCCAGCCTGATGATCGACCAGCAATACTGCCGCATTATCTTTATCAAGTCTTACGTAAGGTTTCGTCATGATATTTCTCCTGTTCGGCATCGGTGCGGGAAATTTGATGAGTTTAAGTCTGGAGAAAGAACGGTATCCGGACTGGAAGTATAAATAAGAACTGACTGTTCTATTTCGAAGACAATACCGCTCTGCATCTCGCATAGAGTTTAGTAAGAAATAAAAGTAAGGGGAGTCCATGAAATTTTTCGACTGAACGTAACGTGAGATTTTTGTTTTAGATCAATAAAAACAAGCAGATGTGTTTTTGTATTTTTTATCTATTCACATTAAGAATCAGTAATGCAAATCGATCGACCAGAAAGCGCCTCAGCCCTCTGATTACGCCGATTGACAATGTTTTTAGCAGTGGCATGATGCGCATGAAATTTGAACTTCCTCACGGTTTTTATTCATGTCCACCTATACCCGTCCCGTCATGCTATTGCTGTGCGGGCTACTTCTGTTGACCCTGGCGATCGCCGTGTTAAACACGCTCGTCCCGCTTTGGCTCGCCCATGAAAATCTGCCAACCTGGCAGGTCGGTATGGTGAGTTCGTCCTACTTTACCGGTAATTTGGTAGGGACGTTGCTGACCGGGTATTTAATTAAACGCCTTGGATTTAACCGCAGCTATTACATCGCCTCGTTTATTTTTGCCGCGGGCTGTGTTGGGCTGGGGGTTATGGTTGGATTCTGGAGCTGGATGAGCTGGCGCTTTATTGCCGGCGTTGGCTGCGCCATGATTTGGGTGGTAGTGGAAAGTGCGCTGATGTGCAGCGGGACTTCGCGCAATCGCGGACGTTTGCTTGCCGCCTATATGATGATCTATTACGTGGGGACGTT
>OKVL01000886.1_pt1 | contig 14799 bp, 8 predicted proteins | sample 1606791 | NCBI WGS metagenome assembly OKVL01 (sample SAMN03281006, study PRJEB24777) | human gut metagenome | isolation source: fecal sample PR165 from 1 month old male Malay infant, vaginally delivered...
TCGATCGCGCCGCCAATGCCCACGCCGTCGAAGTCCAGCGACGCGATCTGCGAAGCCGCGCGCCGGCGCAGATCCTCGTAATTCGCGCCCTGCACCACGCCATACAGCGCCTGATACGGCCTGCCCAGGCGTTCCGCCGTCAGCCGCTGGTGCTCGTCCACGCAGCGACGGGCCCAGCGGAACGTGCGCTCCACCGAATCCTCCTGGTAGGAGCGGGTGTTCATCAGCGTGGTGAGTTCATCGAACGCGAACATGATGTCCGCGCCGATTTTGTGCTGGATGCCCATCGAAATCTCAGCGGAGAAACGATGTGCGTCACCATTCAAAGGCGACTTGAACGTCACGCCGTCCTCATCCACCCAGGCCATGCGCTCCTTGCCCTTGGCGATGATGTCGTCCGACTTCATGCCGGTCACGTCCATTGCCAGCGTCTTCTTGAAGCCGACGCCCAGCGACATCACTTGGAAACCGCCAGAATCGGTGAACGTGGGCCCATCCCAGTTCATGAAACGCGCCAAGCCGCCGGCCGCGTCCAGCACGTCCTCGCCCGGGCGCTCGAACAGGTGGAAGGCGTTGGCCAGCAGGCACTGTGCACCTAGATCCTTCATCTGCTCGGGCAACACGGCCTTCATCGCGGCTTGCGTGCCCACCGGCACGAAGGCAGGCGTGCGAATATCGCCGTGGGGCGTGTGAATGATGCCGGTGCGGCCGTATCGGGCACCGTCTCGCCCAAGCCCGCTGGCCGTGGATGGCAGGCGGGTGATCGTTTCGAAATGGAAGGCGCTGCGGTCGCCGGGCTGTCCGGGCTGTGCGCCCAACGGATGTTCAAGAAGGCTGATCGTCATATGTTCACTTTAGGCAGAAGGGCCAGAAAAGGGCCGGAAATTGTGAAGAACTCGGTTTCGAGGGGCGGATTTCGCCGCTCCCGAACGTCTACTTCCGCTTCAAGGGGCTCCCGGTCAAGTAGGCCGGCTGCAAAAATGGCGGAATGGCGTTAAATGAGGGCCCTTGATACTCGGAATTGACCGCGCGAACAGCCCCTTGAAGTGCAAGTAGATGTTCCCGAAACAGGAAATCAGCCCCTCGAAGCCGAGATGCCCATAAGACTCTGCGATGATTACGCATAGACTTTCAATCAACGTTCAGAAAACCTCCAGATTGACTGCCTTTACTACTGAGGTAGCACACGAGAAGTGGCAATGGGCAAGTGCCCGAATAGCCGCCGAACAGACGTGATAGGAATTTAGGAAAAGGAGCAGCAATGGCTGACGAATTTAACCCGCAGGGCGTCGACCAGACCCCGCGGAATAACGAAAACCCCAATAGTACTGCCGATACCGGCAACGCCGAGCCGAAGAACCCGTTTGTGGGTGGCGACTCGGTTGATGCCGGCAACGCCAGCGATTCCAGCGAGCAGCAAGCCCCGGTTTCCTCGGCCGCCCTCGCTGCCGATCAGCAGCCTACGCAAGCCGCTACCGACACTGCCGCCACCGAGCCCATCCCGGACTACGCCTCCGCCAAGGGCGAGAGCACGGTGGTCTCCTCCTCGCCGGCTTCTCCGGCAGCGCCGGCCGCAGACCAGACCTCGGCCACAACTCCGCTGTATCGTCCGGCCCCGGAATACGGCGCTTATGGGCCGACCCCGACTCAGGCACAGGGCCAGCAGGGCGGCCAGGCCGGCAACAATGCCCAGCCCACGCAGCAATTCCCGTTCGGCCAGCCTGCACAGCAAACCCCACAGGGCCAGCAGGGCAACCGCAACCCCTACTACACCAATAACCCGCAGCCGCAGGGTAACGGCAATCCGTTCAATCCGCCCACGCAGCCGCAGCAGAACAACGGCAACCCGTTTGCCAGCCAGTCCGGTCAGAATGGCCAGAATGGCCAGCAGCCCCAGCAGGGCGGTCTGTTCGGTTTCGGCGTTCCCGGTACCGGTACGCCGAACGGTCAAGGTCCGACCCAGCCGGGACAGCCCGGTCAGCCCGGTCAGCCCGGCCCCGCCAAGCAGGGCATGTCCAAGACGGCGAGCAACATTCTCATCGCCGTGGTCGCCGCCGTTCTGGCTGCGGCCCTCTGCCTGGGCCTCGGCTACGGTGCCCTCACCAGCGGCCTGATCACCTTGCCGACCAGCAACTCGCTTACCAACGTCAGCTCGAATAAGTCCGGCTCCGGGTCCGCCACCGCCAAGAGCGGCGAAGCCCCCGACTGGCAGACTGTCGCCAGCGATGTCTCCGGCTCCGTGGTCTCCATCCAGACCGCGTTGAGCAACGGCACCGCCAAGGGCTCCGGTGCCATCATCGACACCGAAGGCCACATCATCACCAACAACCACGTGATCTCCGGTGCCCAGCAGATTCAGGTGACGCTTGCCAACGGCAACATGTATTCCGCCACGCTCGTCGGCACTGACGCCACCACCGATCTTGCGGTCATCAAGCTCGACAACCCGCCGAGCGACCTCAAGGCCGTGGAATTCGCCGATTCCGACAAGCTCGCCGTCGGCGAGAACGTGATGGCCATCGGCAACCCGCTCGGCTACGACGACACCGCCACCACCGGTATCGTCTCCGCCCTGAACCGCCCGGTGACCGTGACCGACGACAACAACAACGAGATCGTCACCAACGCCGTCCAGATCGACGCGGCCATCAACCCCGGCAACTCCGGCGGCCCGACCTTCAACGCGGCCGGCCAGGTGATCGGCATCAACTCCTCGATCGCCTCCACCGCCACCTCCTCCGACTCCGCCGGCTCCATCGGCATCGGCTTCGCCATCCCGTCCAACCTTGTCAAGCGTGTGGCCGACGAAATCATCAAGGACGGCAAGGTCAAGCACGTTGCCCTCGGCGTGGTCATCAAGTCCGACACGGTTGAAGCCGACGGCGTGACCCGCGGCGGCGCGACCATCACCAAGTCCAGCGCCACCGGCAGCGCGGTCGTCTCCGGCGGCCCGGCCGACAAGGCCGGCCTCAAGGAGGGCGACACCATCGTGGCCTTCAACGGCAACGCCGTGAACAACAACTACTCGCTGCTTGGTTACGTTCGTGCCGCGGCTTTGGGAGACAAGGTGACGCTGACCATCGTGCGCGACGGCAAGACCATGGATGTGGACGTGACGCTCGATCAGGAGGAGTCGTCGGTGAACGGCTCGTCCAGCTCCGATTCCAACGGCAACAGCCAGAATAAGCAGAACAACCAGAATGGCAATGGCCAGAACGGTTACGGTAACGGTAACGGCAATGGCAACAGCGATGGCGGCGCCGGTGACGGCGGCGGCTTCTCCGACCCATTCGGCCTGTGGTAAAGCCGACTCGACAACGTCACACGGTGTTGAGCGGTAACCGCTGAACACCGTGTCAGACAAGCAAAGGCCCGTGGCAGTGAGCAAACTCCTGCCACGGGCCTTTCGTATGCGCTATTGTGCCCTGCGCCCATGCCGCCAACGTAGTTTCGATATCCGGCATGTCGCGCAACGCTCGTTGATAGGGTAGGTCAAGCACTGAGTTCGGGCGGTGCTCCGAACAAAGCGCATAATTCAATACAAAACTGAACATTTCTTTACGCCGTGTATCGGAAGGTCGCGCGGGAGCCGAGCAAAGCGGAGCCCCAGGCAAAGCCGCCGGTGGGTTAACAAGGCGTGACCGCAGCGCCGATTGCGCGGGCCACGCTTGCCGTACCGCAATCGACTCCGTATACGAGCGTAAGGAGCAATGATGGGCGCACTCATCAGATTCTTCACCAAAATTCTCGACATCTGCAAGCTTGTGCCGATGCTTCCGGTCGTCGTCATCGCCGCAATTCCGCTGGCTTTACTGGGCGATTGGCGTCCGTGGGGCAATGCGATGGCGATTCCGGTACTTGGCAATCCGGGCTTCGGCCAGTGGCTGGTTATCGCATTGGTGCTGATTATCGTGATTGACACTGTGCGCGGCATGATTGACGATTTGCGCCACGGGCAGGTCGGGGTTGATGTGCTGGCCGTGGTCGCGATCCTCTCCACCGTGGCCGTCGCCGAATACTGGGCAAGTTGGGCGGTGACGCTGATGATTACGTCCGGCGAGGCCATTGAGGAATACGCCCAAGCCAAGGCCGAGCGCAGTCTGACCGCGCTTATGGAAGCCGCGCCGCAGACCGCACACGTCGTCAACCTGCCTGGTGTGGGGTGTGGGTTTGCTACCGATAAGGGCGATTCGTCCGATGGCTTCCGGCGTGTGGGCTTGGCGTCGGCTGCGGCCGCCGCGCACCGCTTCGACACGGTGCCGGTCGAGCAGGTGCAGCTGGGCGATGTACTCATGGTGCTGTCGGGCGAAACTGTGCCGGTTGACGGTGAGCTGCTGTCCGGCACGGCCACGCTCGACCTGAGCAATATCAACGGTGAGCCGGTGCCGCGTGAAGTGTTCGCCGGCGCCCGCGTGATGTCCGGCGCGGTGAACGGCTCGACTGCATTGACCATGCGTGCCACCCAGGTGGCCGCCGATTCGCAGTACCAGCGCATCCTCGAGCTCGTGGCCTCCGCGCAGGAGTCGCGCCCGGCCGTGGTAAAAACCGCCGACCGCTTGGCTGTGCCCTTTACCGTGCTCTCGCTGATGATTGCCGGCATCGCATGGGCGATGTCCGGGGTGCCGACGCGATTCGCCCAGGTGCTGGTGCTGGCCACGCCCTGCCCGCTGCTCATCGCCGCACCGGTGGCGTACATCGCCGGAACCGGACGCCTCGCCGCAGCCGGCGTGCTTATCAAAGCGCAGGACGTGCTGGAAAACCTTGGCCGCGTCACGCAGGTGTTCTTCGACAAGACCGGTACGCTCACCGTCAAGCAGCCGCAGGTCGTGCGCGTCGAGATGCTGCCCGGTGCCGCAACCCGTCTCAACGAAGACCATGTGCTGATGATGGCCGGCGTGGTGGAAAGCTACTCGGTGCACATCCTGTCCAAAGGCATCGCCAAGGCCGGAACGGAGGCGATGGCCCGATTGCGCCAGCGGTTCGAGGATGGTCAGCGGCTCTGCCCCGAGCCGGAGGCCAGCTGGCCCGGCCATGGACGGGAGTATCCGGTCATCAAGAATATCAATGAAGATGCCGGCAAAGGCGTTTCCGGCGAGGTGAACGGACATGCGGTGCGCGTTGGCCGGCTGTCTTTCGCGGCCGCCGGGGAGGAAGGATTCTTGGCGGTCGATCGGACCGCCCCCAGTCGGTCTGAGGATGACCTGCGCACACGATTTGGGCTGCTTCAGCCGGACGAAATGGCGTCGTATGTGTCTGTTGATGGTCAGCTGATCGCGCGCATCGTGCTGCGCGATGTGCCGCGCGCCAACGCCAAGGCAGCGCTCGCCAAACTGCATGAGTTGGGCGTCACCAAGCTCGCCATGCTTACCGGTGACAAGCGGGCTTCCGCCAATATCATTGCCAGCGAAGTCGGCATTGATGAGGTTCACGCCGAACTGTTCCCGGAGGATAAGGTAGCCGCAGTCAAGGCCGCTACAGGAGCCGGCAAAACCGTCACGATGATGGTCGGTGATGGTGTGAACGATGCCCCGGTGCTCGCCGTCGCCGATATCGGTGTGGCCATGACCGACGGCACATCCACCGCCGCTTCCGAAAGCGCTCAGGTGGTCATTATGAATGACAATATCGCCGCCGTGCCGCGCGCCATCGCCATTGCACGCCGCACCAAGCGCGTGATGCTTCAAGCCGTAATCGCGGGCCTTGTGCTTGCCACCATCGGCATGATTGCCGCCGCGTTCGATCTCATTCCGGTCGTCGTCGGCGCATTCCTCCAGGAGGCCATCGACGTGGTGAGCATCCTCTGGGCTCTCACTGCTTTGATTGATCGGGACTGATTAAGATAAACCGGAATTGATTGGAGCCGCATCCGGATTATGTGCAATATAACAATTTGATATCAATATTTTGTGTGTGCTTACCGGATGCGGGTGCCGTAGGTGGCAGTCTATTAGACTAAAGGCTGTTTGCAGCATCATTTAGGGGCATTGAGGCCTTTGCCAGAGGAGTCGATATGTCAGAGGGTGAGGAAGAGCTCAATGTGGGCGCAGTCCGTTTGGAGGAAGTGGCATCGGCGGCTAATGTATCGCTGTCCACTGCGTCCAAGGCCTTGCGTGGAAAGCCTCACGTCAGCGAGAAAACCCGTATTCGAGTGATTGATGCTGCGCGGAGGTTGGGTTATAGCGCCGCAGAAGCTATGGCATCGATGGCAAGGTTAAGCGTCAGGGATTCTCACGGCATGCAGGATTTTCGCGTTGGCATCATTGGCGTTGATATGAAAGGCGTCTTTTCTCCGACCATTCTTATTGGAGCGGAGAATGCGTTTCAAGCGCGCTCAGCCGCAGCGCTACTGTTCAATGCGTCAGGCAATGAGGCATTGTTCCACAGTGGTATTGAACGAATGTTGGTGCAAGGAGTGTCGGGACTGTTGATTATCAGCAGGTGTACGGATCCGGTGCCATACTACGTGGATTCTCCGGTACCTGTGGTCTACGCCTATGGCCCGTCCCGTGATCCCGATGATTGTTCCGTGGCACAAGACAATGTGGAATCAGGGTGTTTGGCCGTTCGCCACCTTCTTTCCTGCGGGCGCACTCGTATTGCGATTATTGCTGGCGACTCCGAGTACTCGGTTACACATGAACGGATGCGGGGTGCGCTCAAGGCCTTGCATGATGCTGGATTACAGTTGGCTGGCGAAGCGCGGTTCGGTCCATGGGAAGCGGAATGGGGGCGCGCCGCTGCCCGTCTGCTGCTCAATGACGGTGCTGCATTCGACGCAGTGATATGCCAAAACGATGTGCTGGCTCGTGGCTGCATCGAGGAATTGGAACGTAACGGATGTCGCGTGCCGCAAGACGTAGCGGTTATCGGGCACGACAACAGTCCGGATTATGTGTCGTACGCGCATCCGTTGCTTACTTCTATTGATGACAACAACGAAATGCTGGGGCGTCAAGCTGCCCTATGCCTACTGGATGCGATTGCGGGGCATCCTCACCATGGTGTGGAGCGTGTGCCGGTGAAGCTAATCCAACGCGAGTCAACGTTGCCGTTGGATTGATAACGTCACCGGATAGGCGGCAGCAGCCGGTTCACATCTTGCGTGGCATCATCCAGACCTTTGCGAATATCATTGATGCCGGAATCCTGTACAAGGCCGTGAACGTCGATGTTGCTTTGTTCGCTCAACGCTTGGCCGCGTACGCGCATGCTATGGATAAATCGTCCGACCTTGCGTGCGTAGTCGGGCAGCTTGTCGGGGCCTACCAGCACTAAAGCGATGACAAGAATCACCATGAGTTCCGTGCCCGAAATGCCGAACAACATATTATTCTCCTTCTGCAGTTATTGTTGCAGGGGCTTCCTGTTTGCCGGTGCGCTTGGCTTTGCGCGCCGCGCGAAATGGTAACGCGGCGCGCATTTTATGTAAAAGTTTGAGAAGTTTGGGTTCTTCGCCCGCCGCGCGCATGACTTTCCATAGCTGGATGTGCTCGTATACTGCGCATACGGCTATGGCTGCGAAATAGATTGCGATGATGGGCAAAGCGAGTGCGCATAATGTTCCTGGGTCGCCGGTTGGCGTGGCCACGGCCGCGAAGATAAACGCTATGACCGTTGCGAGACGCCACTGCTTCAACCATGTTCGTGTTTCGACCGCATTCATCATCGTCAATGCCGCCATAACTACGGGTAGCAGGAATGAGAGGCCGAAAGCGACTGTCATGCGCAGAATGAAATCAAAATAGACGTCGGCGCTGAGCAATGTGGCGGTGTTTGCGGGGGCAAAGCCGGTAAGGATCGCCACCGCTTGGGGCAGCAGATACCATGCCAGTCCGGCTCCGGTGAGGAACAGCGGCACTGAGGCTCCGATGAATGTAACCGCGGTCCAGCGCTCTTTGCGCTTCAACCCTGGATTAATGAATGCCCACACTTGGTATGACCACCACGGGCAGGAGGCCGTCAGACCAAGGAAGAACGCAATCTCCAGCTTTACGTTGAATGCGGAGACCACGCCATTGAATGTGATGCTCATCAGTCCCTGTTGCTGCCCGGCCGCCGTCAGGAACGGTTGTTGCAGGATACGAAACACCTGATCGCTGAACATCCATCCCACTATCGACATGATGATGATGCCGGCAATGGCCCGAACAAAGCGTTTGCGAAATTCGACAAGATGATCGGCCAGAGGCATCACCGCATCGGGGTTGCGGGGCTTGCGCGTTTTGGACTTGCGCCCTACACCCCGCTTCCACCGGCGTGTAGGGTGTTGCGCACCCGCGCTGGCCTGCTGCGTGGCCTCGTGTGAGTGATCGATGAGATCGTCGAAGTCAAGATGTGTATCCCGATCGCCGGGATGCATCGCCGGTGCAAGGGGTGCCGGAAGCGCGGGGTTTCCGGGAACCGTGCTCATCGCTGTTCGGCTCCGGTTGCTGTAGTCGGGGCGGCGGTGGCGTTCATCGTGACGGCTTGGGGTACGGCGGGAGCGGGAGCCGGTGCTGCCGCCGGAGCTGGGGCAGGGGCGTCGCTGACTGTATTGACGGTTTGTTGTGTTGCCGGGTCATCGGTCTTGGTCTCGGCACGGAAAATCTTCATCGATTGGCCAATGCTTTTGGCTAGCTCAGGGAGCTTCTTCGCGCCAAACAGCAGCACGATGATAAGTAGAATGATAATGAGCTCGGTGGGGCGAAGATTAGGCATGATAGTATGTCCTTCCAATTTCTGTGTTGTGACAGGGGAAGGGTATACCTCATTAACGCACCAATTTATCAGTATAGCGAGGAATGGTGTGTTGTTCAAGTTGAAGTGCGGTGTTGCGTTTGAGCTGCTTGTGAGAGTTGCTCGGGAACATGTTAATTTGAATGCATTTACTGTGTTATTGGTGAGCATATGTGTTTGGGTTCGTTGGTTTTCGCAAGAGGAAAACAAAAGGAAAATTACGAAAATAGCATGGCTGGAAATGCTGATAAAGACTGATTTTCATTGGTATTGTGCGCTACGAAAACCAGAGAAAAAATGAGTGAGTCGCTTTCTTTGACGCATGGTGAGAATCATCTGTTTGAGTTATTGTGAACGCGCACAACGAAGACAAGCGGCATGGAGGGCGCGCAAAAACTCGAATAATCGCATATGGTAACTGTTTGCTTTACCGTCATCTCTCCCATACATACATGACGACGGGGACGCACCACAATGATGTGATGGTAAAACGGGCAGTACCAGACGATTCCGAGTATGTGTGTGCCATCCACTGACGCATCTTACCTGCGTCGTCGGGCCATTGAATGGATTAAGTGCATTGAATGGTTGCGAATGCGGCAGAGTGTCTTCGTCCGTCATGCCTCGCAATGAACGCGCGGCAGTCCAACGAAGGAGCAAGATGAGTTCAACGGAAGCAACAAACGGCATCTCTCGCCGTGCTGTGCTCGCAGGCGCGGCCGCCATCGGCGGCACCATCGCCGTGGCGAGTGCATTGGGTACAGGAGTGACAACGGTGCAGGCAGCGCCATCCGTCGCTGGCACGGCAGGTGCAACGGGCGCGAACGGCGCGGGCGGCGTGGCCGTTCCCGCAGCGCAGCGCACCACGAAAAGCGCGAAGACCATTACCGACGCGCCCGCTCTGCCGGGCTGGAAGGTAGCTCCGTTCCCTCTGCGGAACGTCGCCATCACCTCGAACAGCGTGTTCGATCGTGCCAAGGAAGGGATGCTCGACTATGCACGCAACTATCCGGTAGACCGCTGGCTGGTTTGCTTCCGTGCGCAGGCGAACCTGCTGCCTAAGGACAACACGACGCAGCCTTCCGGTGGCTGGGAGAACTTCCCCAGCGGCTCGCTAGACAAGGCTGTTGAACAGCAATGGGGCGATGCCGAATACACGCGTGGCCAGAACAAGAACGGTGCTGATGGTCTGTTGCGCGGCCACTTTGCCGGACATGCATTGCACATGCTCTCCCAAGCGTATGCCGAAACGGGGGAGGAAGCGATTCTCAACAAGATCAACGAGTTCGTCTCCGGCCTGAAGGAATGCCGAGATTCCCTGCGCGAGATGAAGTATAACGGCAAAGCCCGCTACAGCCACCCCGGCTTCCTTGCCGCCTATGGCGAGTGGCAGTTCAAGGCATTGGAGGAATATGCTCCCTATGGCGAGATTTGGGCACCGTGGTACACGGAGCACAAGATTCTTGCCGGTCTGATTGCCGCTTACGAGTTTGCCGGTAATGCCGACGCGCTCGACCTGGCTGAAGGCATCGGACATTGGACCTATGCGCGTCTGAGCAAATGCACCAAAACCCAGCTGCAGAAGATGTGGGACATCTACATCGGTGGTGAATACGGCGGCATGAATGATTCGCTGGTGGATTTGTACAACGTCTCCAAGGACAAGGACCGTAGCGAATTTCTTAAGGCCTCCGCATTTTTCGACACTGACAAGCTCATTGACAACTGTGGTGCTGGTGTCGATATCCTCAACAACTTGCACGCCAACCAGCACATTCCACAGTTCGTCGGTTACGCCAAAGACGCGGCCATGGGCGACGCGGATATCGATGCTGATGCTCGTGCGCGTTATCTCAAGGCCGTTGAGGGGTACTGGGGCATGATTGTGCCCGGCCGTATGTATGCTCACGGTGGTACTGGCGAAGGCGAGATGTGGGGGCCGGCACATACTGTGGCCGGCGATATCGGCAAGCGCAACGCGGAATCCTGCGCGGCATACAACATGCTCAAGGTGGCTCGCTATCTGTTCTTTATCGAACAAAAACCTGCCTACATGGACTATTATGAGCGCACGATTCTCAACCATATTCTCGGAGGTAAGTCCCGTGACCTCGATTCCGGCACGGCCCTCACGCCGGGCAACTGCTACATGTACCCAGTGAATCCGGCTACGCAGAAGGAATATGGTGATGGCAACATCGGCACTTGCTGTGGCGGCACCGCTTTGGAAAGCCACTCGAAGTACCAGGATTCCATCTACTTCCACTCGACGGACAACAAGGAACTGTACGTCAATCTGTTCACAGCTTCCACACTCGACTGGACCGACACCGGCCTGAAGCTCGCACAGGAAACCAACTATCCGGAGGAGGAGACCTCGACGATTTCCATTACGGCCGCGCCGAAGAGCGCCGTCACCTTCCGCATTCGCATCCCCGCGTGGAGCAAAGGTGCGAAGATCGAGGTGAACGGCAAGGCTATAGATGGCGTCACCGCTGGCGAATACGCCACCGTGGCCGGCAGCTGGAAGGTCGGGGACAAGATCGTCGTCACCATCCCGCTGCAGCTGCGCACCGAGTCGACTGATGACCGCAAGGACATCCAGACGCTGTTCTACGGTCCCACGGTGCTCAACGCGCTCAACCCATCCACCAAGTTCATCCAACGCGGCTTCTACGAGCGCAACGGCTTGGATGGCACCATCAAACTGGGCGTACAGAAGAAGGAAGGCACGAAGAACTACTTCATCATTGACGGCGACGAGTTCGAGCCCGCCTACAACGGCGACAACACCCCGTACCACATGTACTTCCAGCGCAAGGACGAGTATGTGGGCTTCGCAGGCAAGCTCACCGATGTGCTGAACCCGAAGCGCCCGGCTGCACAGGACCGTAGCGAGAGCACGCTGATGGATGACATCTGGGCGGGCGCGCCGTTCAAGGACCGTGCCGCCTTCATCAAGAAGGTGCAGGAGGTCACGAAGACCTATCAAGACGAGGGGCTGCTTTCCAGTCGTGATCGTCAGGTGGTTCTGCTTGCCTCCGCTCGCGCCAAGATGAGCTGACGTTTTCCTGCGACCAAACCGTCTCCCGTAGTGCACGACACGGCGGGAGATGAGTGATACAAACCATAACGCCTAACAGAAAGAATATTATGACCATCGAAAGCACTACTTCGGCCGTGAAGGGCGGTGTGGCGAAACGATTCGCCGCACTGTTCGTAGCTGCGGCCACGCTGCTGGCTGGCGGTGTCTTCTCCGTATCGGCCGCGCCGAGTGCACTGGCGGACGACGCTGAAACGAATGTTGCGCTCAATGCAGAAAAAGGCAACGACAATGCACCAGACGTTCAGGTCAGCTATGTCACTGGCTGGAACAGCACTGCTGCCATCAATGACGATAGCTTGGACGGCAACGCCAGCTATGGCGGTTGGGGCACTTGGGGCAACACCAGTGCCAGCGAAACTGCCACTTACACATGGAATCGCGCCGTGACCACGTCCAAGTCTGTGGGCTACTACTGGACGAACGTCAAGACCGGTGATGGTGGCGTGCCGCTGCCCAAGGATGTCTCGATTGAGTATCTCAATGCTGATTCCGGCCAGTACGAGACCGTGCCGAACCTGAAGGTGGACAAGACATTCCCCGCCGACGACGAGCTCGACGCCACCAACCCGGTGTATGGTCCGTATACCTACACCTTCGACCAGGTCACCACCAAGTCCATGAAGCTTGTGGTGAACAAGAAGGCCAATGACAACAAGGGTATTACCGTCACTGAGTGGCAGGTGTTTGGTACCAGCGCTGCACTACCAGTGGATCCGGGCGACCCAGGTGCTTTCTTAGACGTGCAGCAAGTTGCCGTGCGCACCACGCCGGGCGTGGACCCGACCTCGAAGTTGCCTGCAGAAGTGTGGGCGACACCTCAAGATGGTCCCAGCATTAAGGTTCCAGTGACTTGGGAAACCGTTCCGGCCGACGCTTATGCTACAGCTGGTACTACCGCCGAAGTCAAGGGCACTACTGCTGCCGGTACCTATGACAACATCAAAGTTGCGGCCGGTCAGGCGACGGCCACTATTGGTGTCTACGACCAGCTCAACACCGAGGTGACCGACGCGGAGTACGTCTCCACCATCACCGCTCCCGGTGTCAAGCCGGTATTGCAGGATACCGTGGCGCTGACCTACGCTGACGGCTCGGTCGAGTCGGGTCACAAAGTGACTTGGGACAGTATCCCGGCCGCCGAGTATGCTGAAGCCGAACAGGTCGGCTTCGTGGAAGGCTCTATCGAGGGTGTCGGCAATATCAAGGCGGAAGGCACGTTCTTCGTCGTCGCGCCTTCCGACCCGAAAGCCCAGCCGATTGTTGCTATCGATTTCGACTCCGCGGCCCCCGGCTCCGGCTGGTACACCACTGCCCCGAAGTTCACCATCACCGCGCAGCGCGGCGTCTCCACCGTGCCGATAAAGACGATCGAGTACAAGATCGGCAAGGGCGAGTGGACCAGTGGCAAGGGCCCGATCAGCGTGACCGCGCAGGGTTCCGTGACCATTTCCGCCCGTGCCACCGATGAAAACGACAACAGCCGCGAGGTCTCCCAGACCATCAAGGTCGACACCAACGTGCCGGTGGTCACCGCTAAGCAGGAGAGCAAGAACGGCAACGATGTGGTCGTCTCTCTCACCGCTGATGACGGTGCCGCAGGCTCCGGCGTGACCCGTGTGCTGTACTCCACCGGCCCGTCCAGCAACCCGAAGTCCAACGAGAACACGATGTGGGGCACCTACACCGACGAGGACAAGGTGAAGGTGCAGCTCTCCGCTGACCACGACACTTACGTGCACTTCTATGCGCAGGATGCCGCCGGAAATGAGTCCGACTACGCCAACATCAATCTCGGCAAGGGCGAAGCCGTGACCCCGACCCCGACTCCGTCTGTGGATTCCGTTGCCGTCTCCGGTGATGGTGTCAAGGATGGCAAGCTGGCGCTGGTCGCTGGTGATACTGCCCAGTTGTCGGCCGAGGTGAAGGTGACCGGTGATGCGGCCAAGACCGTGGCCTGGAAGTCCTCCGACGCGAAGGTCGCTACTGTGGACAAGGATGGCAAGGTGACCGCCGTTGCCGAAGGTACGGCGACCATCACCGCCACCTCCACGGTTGACGAGAACAAGTCCGCGTCCGTCGAAGTCACGGTAACTAAGCCCGAGGCTCCGGTTCCGCCTGCCACCGATGAGGAGCGCAAGCCTCTTGCCGACAAGATCGCCGCTGTTGAGAGTGAGAAGCTCAACCAGAACGACTACACGGCTGATTCGTGGAAGGCATATGCGGATGCACTTGCTGCCGCAAAGCAGGTAGTCAAGGATCCGGCCGCAACCGCACCGCAGGTGACCGCTGCGCTCAACAAACTCACTGCCGCACACGATGGTCTCGCCAAGAAGGATAGCGGCGAAAAGCCTGAACCGCAGAAGCCCGGTCAGCAGAAGCCTGGGCAAAACCAGAAGCCCGACCAGCAGCAGAAGAACGCTACTACCACTGCCCCCACGGGTAGTGCGGTGGCTGCCGTTGCTGCGGCCGTAGTTGTGCTCGGCGCGGCTGGCGCCGGTCTGGTTATCTGGCGCAAGCGCCGTGCCTGACGTGAGGCTATTGCCCCTAGGCTAATAACAACCCAATAATTGAATACAGGTCTTATACCTGAAGTTGATCTGCGTCGCACTGGCTTGAACCCGAATCGATGTTCGGGCTAAGCCTGTGCGGCGCATTTCGTTGCGGCTGTGTTGCTCATAATCCGGTATCGGAGTTATTCATTAGGTCGGTTTGACGTTTATTAGGTCGGTCCTTGGTCGGAGCGGCCCTTGAAACCCCGCCGTTCCAAGGGATGGCTTCAGCACCCTCCGACCTAATGAACGAAGAAATGACCTAATGAATGCAATCGAGGTCGTAAAGAGCCGTTGGAGGTGACATCTTCAGTGTCATCAAGGCCCGAATTCAATTTGTAAGTGCAACGCTCGTCTTTGGGTGGCTTGTCTTCGAGAGTACCTTGCCGAGCTCTCGATACCAAACCTCGTTGGGCGTTTCCCAGTCCA
>OKVL01000896.1_pt1 | contig 14724 bp, 14 predicted proteins | sample 1606791 | NCBI WGS metagenome assembly OKVL01 (sample SAMN03281006, study PRJEB24777) | human gut metagenome | isolation source: fecal sample PR165 from 1 month old male Malay infant, vaginally delivered...
TTGCTGAGGTATTCCCCGGTTTTCATTTCGTCTTCAACGATCAGTATTTTCATCTTGCTCCCCAGACTGGCTGCTGATGACATTCTAGTGAGCCCGCGATCGTTAACAATGACTTACGCCATAAATGACAACATTGTCATTATCCTGTCACCGGTCAAACAGGATGCGTTCATTAGAGTAGCCCTAAAAATCCTCTGGACTTGATTTGAACCGCTATGTTCCTGTTAAAACGACTCAGCATCAGTACGGTATTTATCCTGGCAGGCTGCGTCTCGCTGGCGCCTGAATACCCGCGCCCGGCATCACCGGTACCCCAGCAGTTTTCGCTCTCGCGCAACGGCCTGACGCCCGCGGCGGCCGGGTATCAGGACACCGGCTGGCGCAACTTCTTCGTCGACCCTCAGATAGCTGGATTGATTACAGAAGCCCTGAAAAACAACCGCGATATCAAAATGGCCGCCCTGAAGATTGAAGAGGCCCGGGCGCAATTCAACGTGACGAAGGCGGATCGTTATCCGCAGTTAAATGGATCCGCAGGTATCACGTACAGCGGCGGGCTAAAAAGTGACAAACCGACCTCACGGCAGTACGACGCCGGTCTTGCGCTTAGCTACGAACTCGACTTTTTCGGCAAGCTGAAGAACCTGAGCGAGGCCGACCGACAAAACTATTTCGCCAGCGAAGAGGCCCGTCGCGCGGTGCATATTCTGCTTGTCTCTAACGTGTCGCAGAGTTATTTCAACCAGCAGCTGGCGTATAAACAGCTGCGCATCGCGCGGGAAACGCTGAAAAATTACCGGCAGTCTTATGCGTTCGTTGAGCACCAGCTGGCGACGGGGAGCACCAACGTGCTGGCGCTGGAACAGGCCCGGGGACAGACCGAAAGCACGCAGGCAGAGATTGCCAAACGTGAGGGGGAGCTGGCGCAGGCCAACAATGCTCTGCAGCTGCTCCTCGGCACCTATCGCGGATTGCCGGGCGACAGCGGAATGAGCGCCCGCGATATTGCGCCGGTAAAACTCCCGCCCCATCTATCTTCAGCGATACTGTTGCAGCGCCCGGATATTATGGAGGCGGAGCATCAGCTTAACGCGGCCGATGCGAATATCGGCGCCGCGCGTGCCGCCTTTTTCCCGTCAATTTCCCTGACCAGCGGGCTTTCAACAGGCAGTACGGAATTATCCAGCCTGTTTACCGCGGGCAGTGGGATGTGGAATTTCATTCCTAAAATTGAACTTCCGATTTTTAATGCGGGCAGGAATAAGGCCAACCTGAGGCTGGCTGAAATTCGTCAGCAGCAGTCGGTTGTGAATTACGAACAAAAAATACAGGCTGCCTTCAGGCAGGTTGCCGACGCGCTCGCGCTGCGGGACAGCCTCAACCAGCAGCTTGCTGCGCAAGAACGGTATTTTGATTCGCTAAATATTACCCTGCAGCGGGCCAGAGGATTATATACCAGCGGTGCGGTGAGCTATATCGAAGTATTAGACGCGGAACGGTCGCTGTTTTCCACGCAGCAAAATATTCTCGACCTTATTTATGCCCGGCAGGTTAATGAAATTAACCTCTTCACCGCGCTGGGCGGCGGTTGGGCCGAATAACCTCATTTAATTAAAAAGGATATTAAACATGCGCAATTCACTTAACGCCGTCGTATTTGGTGCAATCATTATGTTTTCTGCCGGTCTTCAGGCTGAGGTTCATCAGCACGCGGAGATGAGCGCCGCCAGCGAAGGTGTCTCAGAGCAGGTCATCACCGGGACCGGCATTGTGAAGGATATTGATCTCACGAATAAAAAAGTGACGATTTCTCACGAAGCCATCCCGGAAATTGGCTGGCCCGCGATGACCATGCGTTTTACTTTTATGCAGGCCGACGCGAGTATTACTGCCTTAAAAGTCGGCAGCCACGTGAATTTCTCGTTTGTTCAGCAGGGCAATCTCTCTTTACTCAAGAGCATAAAATAGCGAGAAACGGCATGGCCTCATTAAAAATAAAATACGCTGCCATGATAGTCAGCAGCCTTATTGCTGGAGGGCTGATATCGGTGACGGCATGGCAGACACTTTATTCATCTGAAAAAACAGCAAATAGCGTTGCGGAAAGAAAGGTCCTTTTCTGGTATGACCCGATGAAGCCTGACGTGAAATTCGACAAGCCCGGTAAATCACCGTTTATGGATATGGATCTGGTGCCGAAATATGCCGATGAGGATGGTAAAAGCAGTGACGGTATCCGTATCGATCCGACCCAGGTTCAGAACCTGGGATTAAAAACGCAAAAAGTGACGCGCGGAAAGCTGAATTATGCCCAGACGATCCCGGCCAACGTCAGCTATAACGACTATCAGTTTGTCATTGTGCAGGCGCGTGCGGAAGGGTTCGTTGAGAAAGTGTACCCGCTGACGATTGGCGATAAGGTGATAAAAGGCACGCCGCTGGTTGATATCACCATTCCGGACTGGGTCGAAGCGCAGAGCGAGTTCCTCCTGCTCTCCGGTACCGGCGGAACGCCCACGCAGATAAAAGGCGTTTTGGAGCGTCTGCGCCTGGCGGGTATGCCGGATGACGATATTCAGCGGCTGCGTGCGACCCGTACTATCCAGACCCGGTTTACCATCAAGGCGCCCATTGACGGGGTGATCACGGCCTTTGACCTGCGCACCGGAATGAATATTTCCAAAGAGAAGGTGGTGGCGCAGATTCAGGGGATGGATCCGGTCTGGATCGGCGCGGCGGTTCCTGAATCCATTGCTTATCTGCTGAAAGATACCTCGCAGTTTACTGTTTCGGTACCGGCTTATCCGGATAAATCCTTCCCGGTTGAAAAATGGCGTCTTCTGCCGAGCGTGGATCAAACCACCCGTACGCTGCAGGTGCGCCTGCAGGTCTCCAACAAGGATGAACTGCTGAAACCGGGCATGAATGCCTACCTGAAGCTGAATACCCTAAGTCAGGAAATGTTGCTCATTCCGTCTCAGGCCGTTATCGATACCGGGAAAGAACAGCGCGTTATTACCGTTGATGCGAACGGGAAGTTTGTACCGAAAAGGATCCACGTTCTGCATGAATCACAGCAGCAGTCCGGCATTGGTACCGGACTGGAAGAGGGGGAGTCGGTGGTGGTCAGCGGTCTGTTTCTGATTGACTCGGAGGCCAATATTACCGGCGCGCTGGAGCGCATGCGCCACGCTGAAGCCGCTGACGACGCGCATTCAGGCCATTAAGGAGACGATGATGATTGAATGGATTATCCGGTGTTCGGTTGCCAACCGTTTCCTGGTGATGATGGGCGCGCTGTTTCTCAGCGTCTGGGGGACATGGACCATCATCAACACCCCGGTCGATGCCTTGCCCGATCTGTCTGACGTTCAGGTGATTATCAAAACAAGCTATCCCGGCCAGGCCCCGCAGATTGTTGAAAACCAGGTGACCTATCCACTCACCACCACCATGCTGTCTGTTCCTGGCGCGAAGACCGTGCGCGGTTTTTCACAGTTTGGTGATTCGTATGTGTACGTTATTTTTGAAGACGGGACCGATCTGTACTGGGCCCGCTCGCGCGTGCTGGAGTACCTGAATCAGGTTCAGGGCAAACTCCCCGCCGGCGTGAGTTCCGAAATCGGCCCGGACGCCACGGGCGTAGGCTGGATATTTGAATATGCGCTGGTGGACCGCAGCGGAAAACACGATCTCGCCGAGCTGCGATCATTGCAGGACTGGTTCCTGAAATTTGAGCTGAAAACAATCCCGAACGTGGCCGAGGTGGCCTCCGTCGGCGGCGTGGTGAAGCAGTATCAGATTCAGGTTGACCCGTTAAAGCTGGCGCAGTTCGGCGTCAGCCTGCCGGAAGTTAAGCAGGCCCTTGAATCGTCTAATCAGGAAGCGGGCGGATCGTCCGTAGAAATCGCGGAAGCGGAATATATGGTGCGGGCCAGCGGCTATCTGCAGACCATCGATGATTTCAATCACATCGTCCTGAAAACCGGTGAGAACGGCGTGCCGATTTACCTGCGTGATATTGCCCGCGTACAAACGGGGCCGGAAATGCGCCGTGGTATTGCCGAGCTGAACGGGCAGGGTGAAGTGGCGGGCGGCGTGGTGATCCTGCGTTCGGGTAAAAACGCGCGCGAGGTCATTACGGCGGTAAAAGACAAGCTGGAGACGCTGAAGGCCAGCCTGCCGGAAGGCGTTGAGATTGTGACCACCTACGATCGCAGCCAGCTCATCGACCGGGCCATTGATAACCTGAGCAGCAAACTTCTCGAAGAGTTTATCGTGGTGGCCATCGTCTGCGCGCTGTTCCTCTGGCACATTCGCTCGGCGCTGGTGGCGATTATCTCTCTGCCGCTTGGCCTGTGTATTGCCTTTATCGTCATGCATTTCCAGGGGCTGAACGCCAATATTATGTCACTGGGAGGCATTGCCATCGCCGTCGGCGCGATGGTGGATGCCGCCATCGTGATGATTGAGAACGCGCATAAGCGGCTGGAAGAGTGGGATCACCAGCACCCGGGAGAGCAGATTGATAACGTCACCCGCTGGAAGGTGATTACCAACGCCTCTGTAGAGGTGGGACCGGCTCTGTTTATCAGCTTGCTGATCATCACTTTATCCTTCATTCCCATCTTTACCCTTGAGGGGCAGGAAGGACGGCTGTTTGGTCCGCTGGCCTTCACCAAAACGTACGCCATGGCAGGGGCGGCCGCGCTGGCCATCATCGTGATCCCCATTCTGATGGGATTATGGATCCGGGGTAAAATCCCCGCCGAGACCCGTAACCCGCTGAACAGGCTGCTGATTAACGCCTATCATCCGCTGCTGATTCGGGTGCTCAACTGGCCCAAAACAACCCTGCTGGTTGCGGCCTTATCCATCTTCACGGTGATCTGGCCCCTGAGCCAGGTGGGCGGCGAGTTCCTGCCGAAGATTAATGAGGGCGATCTGCTGTATATGCCCTCTACTTTGCCCGGCGTCTCTCCGGCAGAAGCGGCCGCGCTCTTACAGACCACGGACAAGTTAATAAAAACCGTCCCTGAAGTGGCCTCTGTCTTCGGCAAGACCGGCAAAGCCGAAACGGCAACGGATTCAGCGCCGCTCGAAATGGTGGAAACCACCATTCAGCTTAAGCCTGAGGATCGGTGGCGTCCCGGGATGACGATTGACAAGATCGTTGAGGAGCTTGATAAGACCGTTCGTTTGCCCGGTCTGGCGAATCTCTGGGTTCCGCCCATTCGCAACCGCATTGATATGCTGTCGACCGGGATTAAAAGCCCGATTGGCATCAAGGTGTCTGGTACCGTTCTGGCTGATATCGACGCCACGGCGCAAAGCATTGAAGCGGTAGCCAAAACGGTGCCGGGCGTGGTGTCTGCCCTGGCAGAACGTCTGGAAGGCGGGCGCTACATCGATGTCGATATCAACCGGGAGAAAGCCTCCCGCTATGGAATGACGGTGGGCGACGTGCAGCTGTTCGTCTCCTCGGCCATCGGCGGTGCGACGGTGGGTGAAACGGTGGAAGGCGTGGCCCGCTATCCGATTAATATTCGTTATCCTCAGGACTACCGGAATAGCCCGAGCGCGTTGAAGCAGATGCCGATCCTGACGCCGATGAAACAGCAGATTACGCTGGGTGATGTGGCGGATATCAACGTTGTTTCAGGCCCCACGATGCTGAAAACGGAGAATGCCCGGCCTGCGAGCTGGATTTATATCGATGCCCGCGGCAGGGATATGGTGTCGGTGGTGAACGACATTAAGACGGCCATCGGCCAGAACGTGAAGCTCAGGCCGGGTACCAGCGTGTCATTCTCCGGGCAGTTTGAACTGCTTGAGCACGCCAACAAGAAACTGAAGCTGATGGTGCCGATGACGCTGATGATCATTTTCGTTCTGCTCTATCTGGCGTTCCGTCGCGTGGATGAGGCCCTGTTGATCCTGATGAGCCTGCCGTTCGCGCTGGTCGGCGGGATATGGTTCCTGTACTGGCAGGGCTTCCATATGTCCGTGGCAACCGGCACCGGGTTTATCGCCCTGGCCGGGGTGGCAGCAGAGTTTGGAGTGGTCATGCTGATGTATTTGCGTCATGCCGTTGAAGCACATCCAGCATTGTCCCGCCAGGAAACGTTCACCGAACAGGGGCTTGATGAGGCGCTTTATCATGGTGCCGTGCTGCGCGTGCGGCCAAAGGCAATGACCGTCGCGGTGATTATTGCCGGTCTGCTGCCCATTCTCTGGGGGACCGGGGCCGGCTCAGAAGTCATGAGCCGGATAGCGGCGCCCATGATTGGCGGGATGATTACGGCACCGCTGCTCTCACTGTTTATTATTCCTGCGGCGTATAAGTTAATTTGGTTGCGCAGGCATAAACCAGAGACAGCCGTTGGTGAAGATGACAGGGGAGTCAATACCTGATAAATTAGCTATTCAATAACCTATTCACAAAGCTATTCAAAACCATGCTTAATCGATCCGAAACACTACGACAATTGCTGAGGCAAGGCCCGGTATCGGTAAGGCAACTGACTGATATTATGGGTATTAGTCAGCCTACCGTTTCACGATCGATTAAAGCGCTTGGCGATGAGGTTGTTCGCATTGGCTCCGGTCCATCTATTCACTATGTGCTGCGGGATACACATCGAGGATTCAGCTCGGCTCCTGTCTACCGCATCACGGAAGAGGGTCAGGTTAAATCGCTGGGTAAACTCATTCCGGTGTACCCAGACGGTTTTGTAATGGCGCAAACGGACAATGTGTGCCTCCATAGCGATGGGTTGCCGTGGTGGTTGTTTGACATGCGGCCTCAGGGATACCTTGGCCGCGCGTACGCCTCGCGATTTTCATCCGAGCTGGGCCTGCCGCCAAATCCAGATAACTGGAGTGATACTGACGTTATCAGGGCTTTGCTCGCTCATGGGCACGATGCGGTGGGGAACCTGTTAATCGGAGAACAGGCGAGGAATCATTTTGTAGAGATGCCGTCGCCTGTTGCGGTGGACCGCGCAACCGCATACCCGTCGCTGGCGCAGGCCGTGAGCGCGGGCGAATTACCGGGCTCCTCTGCTGGGGGTGAACAGCCGAAGTTCTGTACTTATACAGAACGTGGCCACGTCATTGTGAAATTCACGGCACCGGACGATAACCCTGTAAGCGAACGCTGGCGAGACCTTTTGTTGGCAGAACATCTTGCGTTAAGCGTGCTTGGCGTCGAAACCGAGGTGTTTGATTTTGGCGGACAGCGCTTCCTTGAGATCCCGCGGTTCGACCGTACGGGACCCCTTGGTCGTAAGGGACTCTTTTCTTTACGTGCGCTCGAGGCGGAGTTTGTCGGCAGGGCAAGAGAATCCTGGCCGGTACTGGTGAATGAGCTGGCAAAGCAGGGCTGTGTTCACCAGGATGCGGTCGCCAGCACGTCAAGGCTTTGGGCGTTTGGTATGCTGATCGGCAATACCGACATGCACCACGGTAATCTGTCGTTTATCAGTTCCCACGGACGGCCTTACGATCTTGCTCCTGCCTATGACATGCTGCCCATGGGATTTGCCCCGAAATCAGGAGGCGCACTGGTGAATACGCTGCGTCCGGCTACGCTTATTGACGCGATCGCGGGAGAAACCTGGCATGAAGCACTGGCGCTGGCCGAGCGCTTTTATACGCTGGCCAGCAGTTGCGGCCGCTTTTCTTCCAATTTTGCGCCATGTCTTGCCGCATTGCGCAGCCACCTGGACGAGGCGAGATTGAAGGTGTCGCGTCTTGGATAATGAGCGAGGTTTTTTACGCGGTGCATCCTTAGTGCGGTGTGTGTGCATCGCGAGTTTGCCCGCTCAGCTTGCGCCAGGCACGATTATGCAGAGTAAACAGCAGCATCTTATAAAAGGATGTGGAGAGGATACAGCTGCCGCTAAGCAATAACATGACGATACTCACCAGGGCCGCAGTCAGACTGACGCCCGGAAAAGGGCTACCGATCAGCGCGGCCAGCAGATAGGCTGCCGTTAATACCAGGCTTATCACCGCCAGCGCAAGGTGTATCCGTACGGCGCGCATGCTGCCTTTGCCAATCATGAACATCGTCACGCCGTTGATGCCAGCGAAAAGCAGGGCGACCAGCACAACCCACACGAATACGCGTTCAGCTGGCTGGCTGAGTGCGGCGAGTACGCCATAGCCCAACCACAGCTGCGGAATGGCGAAACTGACAATCACCCCGAGCGTACTGATCGCTGCAGGAATACCCATGGTATGTAGTCCCACAGGCTTACCCATCTGTTCGGACAATTGCGTCTTAAACTGCTGCAGCTGTGTCGGGGAGGCATTGCTCATGCTGTTGGCCAGCGCGTTACAGTGTTTCAGGCGAAGGGATAAAATTTTAATCATTTGATTATACGGCTTTTAAAAGAGTGAAGGCCCTGATTGATTTTATGATATCCGCTACGGGTCGATAAAGACGACATTGCATCGTCCCGCATGGAAGCGCTATTTCACAACCCCAGCGGCCTGGCCTCCTGTATGAACTCAATCAGAAGGCGAAGCCCGGTCGGCAGTTGCCGGCGGCTTGAATAATAGATATAAAAACCTTCCTCCAGCGGGGACCATTCCGTAAGCACCAGGCGGAGCCGTCCATCCTTCACATAGGGTGCAACAAGAGGCTCCGGAAAATACATTAGGCCGGCTCCGCCTAAGACGGCCACAAGGCCCGTTTCAGCCTGATTGACCGTCACAGAGCCTGGCACAGTGATTTGGTAAGTTTCGCCGTCTCGCTCAAGTTCCCAGCGATAAATCCGATCGTCGCCGAGACGATTGCTTATACAGCGATGGTGTAATAAATCATCAGGATGTTCAGGCGTTCCGTAACGTTCCAGGTAGTCTGGGGATGCGGCGATAACCCAGCGAATATCGGCAGATAAACGCCGGGCAACCATGTCTTCCGGGACGGTGCCACCATAGCGGATACCGGCATCGAAGCCCGCATCAGTGACGTCAACCATACGGTTGCTGGCCACAATATCGATTTCAATATCGGGATAGCGATCCATAAACGCGGGCATAACCGGCGCAAGCAAAAGATTGGCTGCTTCAACGGCAGCATTGATGCGGATACGTCCGGTAGGGGTATTACGATACCGGTTAAGCGATTCAAGCGCGCCTTCTATCTTGTCGAAAGGCTGAAGGACAGACTGAACCAGTTCTTCACCTGCAGCCGTAGGTGTAACGCTCTTGGTCGTGCGATTAAGGAGGCGAACCCCGAGCCGGGTTTCCAGTCCCTTCAGGGCATGACTAAGCGCTGATGCACTGACACCTAATTCAATGGCAGCACGGCTGAAACTGCGATGACGTGCAATAGCCATGAAATAAATGAGATCGGCAACATCAGCTCTGCTTATTTGCATACAGAATCCTTTTCCTTGTGCCTTAACGCCCGACTGCGTTGATATGGAAATGATATACACCATAGACCGATTAGCGCTAATCCGTTGCTGAATTTTTTTCACAAGTCCATCCACTCATCGCCTCTCACTGAAAACGGTGTGCTTCGTTATTCTTGAAAATAATGAGACCCGGCAACGCCGGGCCAGGGAAGGGGGTTAACGGTTCTGTATTGCTGAAGGCGGCGTGAGTGAAGGGGGCGTATCAGGAAGCGGGGGAATGATCCCGTCGACGGGGTGCGGCAGATAGAGTGCCTCGAGTTCCGTGATTTCAGCATCGCTAAGTGAAAAGTCCAGTGCGCTGATAGCCGTGGAAAGATGTTCTGGTTTGGTCGCGCCAATGATCGGGGCTGTGATGACCGTTTTTGATAGCAACCAGGCAAGTGCAACATGGGCTCTTGCACATCGTGCTTTTCGGCAATTCTTGCAACGACATCAATAACGGGCTTATCCAGAAGGGCTGCGTTCTCATACATTTTTAACGCAAAGGCATCGTTTTGCGTTCGTCGGGACGTGACACTCCAGTCGCGCGTGAGCCTGCCGCGTGCCATCGGACTCCAGGGGATCACCCCAACGCCCTGGTCTTCACACAGGGGCAGCATCTCGCGCTCTTCTTCCCGGTAAAGCAGGTTGTATTGCGGTTGCATCGTGATAAATCGGGTCCAACCGTTACGCTCAGCGGTATGCTGCATTTTTGCAAAGCGCCAGGCTTCCATAGAAGATGCGCCGATATAACGTGCTTTTCCTGCTTTAACGACGTCATGCAGAGCCTCCATGGTCTCTTCAACAGGCGTGGAGTAGTCAAAGCGATGAATCTGAAAGAGATCCACATAATCCATGCCTAAGCGCATCAGGCTATCGTCAATAGACTGAAAAATGGCCTTGCGGGAAAGAAACCCGGTATTGGGTGAGTTGCGCCACGGAAAGAAGGTCTTTGTCGCCACAACGATCTCATCGCGTCTGGCCATTTCTCTCAGCGCTTTTCCTGTGATCTCTTCAGAACTTCCGCCCGAGTAGATATTCGCGGTATCAAAAAAATTAATGCCTGCTTCAAGCGCCTGACGAATGAGCGGTCGTGACGCTTTTTCATCCAGGGACCAGGGTTGAGGCAAACGTTCGGGGTCACCATAGCTCATACAACCGAGGCAAAGACGGGAGACTTTCAAACCGCTACGACCCAGATTCACATACTTCATTCTGTGTTCCTTCTTTTATTGCCAGCAATTCTGTATGTGACAGGGTATTGCACTGACATGAAGTGAACCAGCATGCGCCATCGAATGGTGTTTTGAGTATTTTTCACAAATCGTCGTTATCGACAGTGAAAGACGAGAAGCGAGAGGGTGGTCAGAATTAATAACAGATTGATGTATCGGCTCGTGATTAGCTATCAGATATCATTTAACATAATATACATTATGCGCACTAACGTAAGTGGAGGCAAAATCTGCATTTCTGCGGTCATGATTGCCTGGTCCATTGAATCATGTGAAGCCACCTTTTCAAGCATGATTTGTGTCGAGGCCCCGCACGACCCAACGTCTACGTTTACACATGGTTGAAAGACGTTTGATATACTTCAGGTTTTGCCCACTGCTACCGTAAACTTATGGAAATTGAATTAGATAAAAGCTTTAGAGAAAGGATTTTCCACGCGGTCATTTTTGAAGTCACGGCCAACATTATCATCGCGCTGTCGCTTGCCTGGCTGATGAACGTGTCGGTACTCCAGTCTGGCTCGCTGTCCGTGATATCCGCGCTTACCGCCACGGCCTGGAATTTTGTGTTTAACAAATTCTTTGACGCTCTTCAGAAAAAATACCAGTTTGAAAGAACGTTCCTCGTCCGCGCGCTCCATGCGGCCTGTTTCGAAGCCGGACTTATCATCACGTTAATTCCTGTGGCCATGGTGATGCTGCATTTAACGATGACGGAGGCATTTTTTGTTGAGATTGGTTTGGTACTGTTTTTCCTGCCGTACACGATGCTGTTTAACTGGGTTTACGATTACCTGCGCTGGACGTTTGTTGGACGGAAACAGTCTGCTATGTAACGAGATATCTGTCACATAGACGTACCTGTGCTCATATTCGACTCCTGTCACCTTCTATACTCTTCATTTCTCTATCGCTTTCAAGGAGTCGATAATGTTTGATCATGTGAAATTTGGCGTCAGCGATTATGAAAAAAGTAAAACCTTCTTCCTCGAGGCGCTTCGTCCGCTTGGTGTTGAACTCGTCGATGAAGGCGCGCCGGATTATGGTGTTGAGATGAGCTCTGGCGACGTTTCGCTTTGCCTTTTCCAGACAAATGACAAACCAGCGCCTCTGCATCTGGCGTTTGTGGCCAAGACCCGTCAGCAGGTAGATGATTTTTACCATGCCGCGCTGGGCGCTGGCGGACGTGATAACGGTGAGCCGGGGCTACGTTCCTATGGTGAAAATTACTATGCCGCTTTTGTCATCTCGCCTGATGGTCATAACATCGAAGCCGTATGCCATGCGCCGGAAAGTCGGTAGCCCAAATATTTCGCTTGAGAACATTTTAGAAGCTAATCCTGACAGCCAGTCGCTGGCTGTCAGAGGCTGTCACGATCTGAGGTCAGCACGACGGATACCCCCTTTTCCGATACCGCGCGGATCCACTCCTTATCTGTACCGTCTTCAACGATGATGGTATTCACTGAAGATACATCGCCAATCACAAACGACGACGCGGTGTTGATCTTTTCCGGAGACGCCAGAACGACCGTTTCCGCGGCTCTGCCGGAAAATGCACGTTTGATGCATGCCTCTTCGAAATCGCCGGTTGTCAGCCCCGCATCCGGATGAATACCAGTCACGCCCATAAAGAACAGATCTGCATGAATATTCTCTATGCCTTCGATGGCCGCCGCGCCGACCGCAACAATCGAGTGTTTATACAACCGTCCGCCGATCAAAATCACCTCAATGGCAGGATGATCAACAAGCCCCAGAGCAATACTCGGGCTGTGCGTCACCACGGTGATGCGCAAGTCAGGCGGGAAAAAGGTAATCAGCTCCGAGGTTGTCGTGCCACCGTCGATAATTACCACCTGGCCTGATGAAATCAGCTGGGCCCCTTTGCGGGCCACCCTTTTTTTTGCATCCATCTTCACGGATTGCCGTTCGGCAAACGGAGCAATTGCGGAAGATGACGGTAGTGCGCCGCCGTGAACACGCTGCAAACGCCCTTCTGCCGCCAGCTCGCGGAGATCGCGCCGGATAGTATCTTCAGAGACGTCGAAAAGAATGCTGAGCGCTTTTGACTGGACCTGACCTTCGGCACCCAGCTTTTCAAGGATCAATTGTTTTCGCTGACGAGTGAGCATCCTGTTTTCCTGATGTTGCATGTTTTACCTTGAAGGTGCATGATATTGCTGTTTATGAGTATTACTCTACGTAAGGAGGAACAATCGTGCAATCAAAACGTGCAGATGTGCGCATCATTAACGGTGAAACCCTGTCAGATAACTGGTACATCCTTAAAAAATACACCTTCGACCTGCAGCGTCGTGATGGCGAATGGCAGCGGCAATAGCGGGAAGTCTATGACCGTGGCAACGGCGCGACGATTCTTCTCTACAACCGTGAGAAAAAGACGGTCATCCTGACGCGCCAGTTCCGCTTCCCTGTTTTTATTAACGGCCATGAGGACGATTTAATTGAAGCGGCGGCGGGATTGCTGGACAACATGGATCCTGAAAGCCGCATCAAAGCAGAAGCGGAAGAAGAGACCGGATTCCACGTTACGCGCGTAGAGAAAATCTTTGAAGCCTATATGAGCCCGGGCTCTGTCACGGAAAAACTCTATTTTTATCTTGCCGAGTATCAGCCGAAAGACAGAACCGGCGCCGGCGGCGGGATCAAGGCTGAGGGAGAAGATATCGACGTGCTGGAAATGACGCTTGAAGAGGCATTACGCCGCATTGAAACCGGCAGGATTGTCGACGGTAAAACCATCATGCTGCTTTATCATATTGCCCTGAAAGGCATTCTGTAACCCACTGGTTTAAATCCTGATTTCAATATGTATGAACCTGGGGGAAAAGCGTAAAACCTCCTAAATTTTGCAGCCTACTATATTTAGTGAACGATTTCGAAATTCGATAAAAACATCAACAATTCCCTAAGTCATCTGCATTTACCATTCAAAAATCCCAAACGTTCACGAGGCTGCCAGTTGAGGCAGCCTGTCTTATCTGTTGACTGGATTAAAATGCGACTCGCTACAGATAACGAAGCATATTATACTTGCTCCTCCACTCGTACAGGAGGCAGCAACTCACGTGAAGGATACATATTACAACGACTTAACGATCAATACGCAAATTCAGAGTGAGCTGGACGCGTTTTTTGAGGACTTCAAAGGGATCGTCTTCGCCTACGCCATTATGAACAAGAAAGATCCCTCACAGATGAGGATAATCAATAACAGTCCAGAGTGGTTTACTATCTACCTTGAAAAAAAATATCAGTTCATTGACCCTGTTATCATTCGGGCTTTACGCTGTGTGGAAGATTTTTTCTGGGAAAGTGATGTTGTCCTGTCAGATGGTTATAACCTGACGCGTATTTTCGACGAAAGTGTCCAGTATGATATTTATCAGGGACAGACGTTTCCTCTGCATGACTATTTGAATAACCTTGTTGTCTTATCCGTCATCAGTCCTAAGCATTCTGGGATTGACATTGAAAAATATCGGCCGCATTTTCTACGCTTCCTTGTTCAGTTACACCAGAAGACACTCAATCTGTATAGTCAGCATCAGCAGAAAAAAAATGTTTTCCTGTCGCCACGTGAGCGCCAAATCCTTAAATGGGTCAGCGCCGGAAAAACGTACGCAGAAATTTCTGTTATATTGTCTATTGCTGAGCGCACCGTTAAATTCCATATGGGCAACATCATGAAAAAGCTCGGTGTGAATAATGCAAGACACGCAATAAAACTTGGAACGGAACTCCGGTTACTGGAGGACTGAGCCTCAGCCACTGGTTATAAATGGCGTAATTGCTCGAGCATTTCGCGAAGCCAGTGACTGGATTTGTCTTTGCTAATAATGTCTTCAATAATGCTGGTGCTGGCGGGTATATAAATATAGTAAATAACCTCGCCTTTTTCAGAAACACCGCGCTGAATAACTTCAACTTTCCAGTTCGCATGGCGAAATATGGCATACATTCCACGACTGGCTACAGCGGTAATGACTCCAACTTACTGATAGTGTTTTATGTTCAGATAATGCCCGACGACTTTGTCATGCAGCTCCACCGAT
>OKVL01000919.1_pt1 | contig 14396 bp, 13 predicted proteins | sample 1606791 | NCBI WGS metagenome assembly OKVL01 (sample SAMN03281006, study PRJEB24777) | human gut metagenome | isolation source: fecal sample PR165 from 1 month old male Malay infant, vaginally delivered...
ATAATTAACATTTAAAATTCGTCCTTGATTAAAATTTTTCTTATTAACCAAACGGCGTGATTTTTTATTATCTTTTAATTTATGCCATTTTATTATATCTACTAATTCAACATATGATGCTCTTGTTACATTTTTGAAAACAGCAAATTCATCATTATCTAATCTTTTCTTATCTAAAACTATTTTTAGATTATTCTTTAAATATTCATGATCTAAGTTATCAAAAAAATCTGTGAAATCACCAATAATGACATATAATTCTTTATTATCTTCTTGTAGATTACGTATAAACGAAAATGCTTTGTTAGCAAAATCGATGTTATTCTGCCTCAAATTATTTCTATAAGCTACTGCAACTTCATTTAGATGTTTATTATCTAAAAATTGGTTATAAGACTCATTAAATTTGTAAGCATAATATCTGTAAATCCAGCTGTCAATATGTGAGGCATAAAATATATTCCTCTTTTTATCAAAATTTATTGAGGCTTTTCCTTTCTGTCTCACCCATTTAGGTTTTGGCATCTCAAAATGAATTAATGGGTAAAACCCATGTATCTTAATATTATCAGGATTTCTAATATATTTTTTTACTTTATCATAAGAAACCCATAAATCAAAGTGATTATATTTTCTATCTAAAATAGATACTCTATTTTCCCATTCTTGAAAATCCATAAAAAAGTCTCCCCAAATTGCAAAACCCGTAAACAAGCCTTAGTGGAATAGCCAAAGTTTACGGGTTAACAGTTTACACCATATGCAATTTCATTACATAATCGTCCGCCAAAATCAATAACAATATGTGATATAATTAAGGAGACACTAAACACCATATGCAGTTTCATTACATAATCGTCCACCAAAATCAATAACAATATGTGATATAATTAAGGAGACACTAAAGATGATACTTCAGCACCAACTTAATCACACTTTAATAATATCAAGTGTCGTTACCTGTGTATTACTATTAATAGCATGTGCTTATTATGTAAATCACAAGTACGGCAAACGAAATATATTATTTCGCTTGACATCATTAACAATGCTCCATTAAGGCCTAGTAAATAAATACATCCTTATGTATCTCTATTATACCTCAATCTTATAAAAAAATATATAAGATACTATTCCTGTTTTATTAGCGATGCTAAACTGATTAAATATGTCTATATAAATGATAACAAAATCACATTAGTAACAATAACATTTATACTCCATAGTTACCTAACTCTTATTATTTATAAAGATTGTCCATACATTTTATAAGCAATATTATATACATACCTGGGAACAGCGTAAGTTATCAGACTTAGCCACTATGAATGCTCGAATTGGTTGGCAAAATTTACGAACTAGTGAATTTTTAGATAGTGGTGATTATTTACTAATTACAGGGACAGATTTTAATAATGGTCGTATTAAATATAGTACTTGTCATTATGTAGAAAAAAAACGATTTGATCAGGATACAAAAATACAATTAAGTGCTGGTAGTATTCTCATCACGAAAGACGGTACTTTAGGTAAGGTAGCATTAGTAGAAGAATTACCAAAGCCTGCAACTCTTAATGCTGGTGTTTTTAATGTACGAGTTAAAGATGATACCTTGTTGTCATACAAATATTTATATCACTATCTTAAAGCTCCTTTTCTAATGAAATATGTTACTGCAAATGCAACTGGTGGTACTATCAAGCATTTAAATCAAAGCATATTAGTTGATTTTCCTATACCAATTGCAGAAAAGCATGAGCAAGATAAAATTGCTAAATTACTTGATTTATTAGAATCGATTATTACCCTTCATCAGTAAAAGCCATTTCTATAAATTAATCTCACGCTAATCCAGCCATAGACCTCATCACAAGATCAATGTCTCTATTTTCTAACTCTTGAATGATATGTATGTACGTTTTCTGTGTCGTCGTCATGCTTGCATGCCCAAGTCTTCTTGCTACGCTTGCAATCGACACTCCTGCAAAAAGTAATAAAGAAGCATGCGTATGTCGTAATCCATGAATCGAAATAACTGGTATCTCTAGCTTTTTACAATACCTTTCTAATACACCATTAATTGTTGAATTAAATACACGACCATTTACAAATATTGGCTTATCTTCGGGTAAGCCTTTTATTAATTCTGAAAATTTTATAATCGTTTGCCAATCAAGCTGTATTTTTCTCACTGATGATTTATTCTTTGTTGGTAAGAATCCGCCATCACCTTTATAATCCCACGTCTTATCAACAATCAATGATTGATGTGAGAAGTCAAAATCTTTTGGAGTTAATGCCAAAGCTTCTGAAAATCTCATTCCAGTTTTTGCTATTATCAATATCAACCAATCCCAATTAATTTCTGACGTCAATTTCAAATTTACTAACAATGTATGTAATTCAAACTGATTCAGATATTTAATCTTCTTAATTCTCGGTGACCTACCTTTTATAATAGCCTTTCGAGTTGGATCCCTATCAATTAAACCTTCATCCACTGCATCTAATACAGCTGCTTTTATTTGATGATGAAAGTCCATCGTTGTTTGTCGTTCATGAAACTCCGCATAATCATTTAATAGTTGTTGATATGATATCCTATTTAATTGTGAAAGCCTAAGTTCAGGGACTAATCGCTTTAGCCATAGTAGCGTTATCTCATATTTTCGCATTGTTACATCACGAATAGCACCTTCTTTATATATATGTATCCATTTTTCATAATAAATATAAAATAGTTCGGACTTTTCCTCTATTGTTAACATAATTTTACCCCACTATTTACGCTGTTCCCACATAGAAATGGCTCTTGCTGATGAAGGGTAAGTAACTCATCAAATTTAGTTAATAGATTACTTATACAAACTTCCTCTTCAAAAGAAGGACATAAGGTAGTTGTATTCTGAACTACACTTATATAATGACGTGCATGTCCTAAAACTTCAAATCGTGTAGCATTTAATCGTTCAAATAAGAAGCGTAAATCATGCTGATTTTTTGATGTTAAGATCTTTATAGCAGAAGATTTTAACATATAAGGAAAATCAACATACTTTCTATCAAGGGTAAAATCATCAAAAATTATTGATGGCTTATCATATGAATTTTTCTCATTTGTATAACCTAATATAAAGGCTTTATTTGCAGTTAAGACAGGCATATTAAATTTATCATTATAATTATCTGACTTAACTATATATGCATCAGGCCTTTCATATTCAAATAAATCTACAAACTTACGCTGTTCCCAAGAATACAAAAAGAGGTAGAAAAGTCCTATTCGGTCTTTTCTACCTCTTTTCCTTACATTTTGACACCTAATAGGGCTAATTGTTCGGCTATTTCTTTTTCAAGTTGTGCAATTTCTTGATTATCTTGTTCAATCATACGATTGATTTCATCAAGATCAATTTCTTCTTCTTCCTCAAATGTGTCTACATATCGAGGAATATTTAGGTTATAGTCATTTTCTTTGATTTCTTCGAGAGATGCCACATGTGCATATTTATCAACGTCTTGTCTGTTTAGATATGTTTCAATAATTTTACTAATATTTTCATCACTTAAATTATTTTGATTTTTACCTTTTTCAAATTCATTGCTAGCATCAATAAATAGTACATCTCGATTTGTACGGTTTTTCTTAAATACAAGAATTGTTGTAGGGATGCTTGTGCCATAGAACAAATTCGCAGGCAAACCAATTACCGCATCAAGGTAATTCTTTTCTATAATAGTTTGGCGAATCTTACCTTCCGCTGCACCACGGAATAGCACACCATGCGGTAGTACAATAGCCATTGTACCTTCATTATTTAGATGATACAAGCTATGTAATATGAAAGCATAATCTGCTTTAGAGGCTGGTGCTAATTTACCATATTCACTAAACCGTGGATCTTTAAGTTTACTTTCATTATTATCCCATTTAGCAGAGTAAGGAGGATTCGCAACAACTGCATCAAAAGAGCGTGGTCTATCAACCCCATCACGGTCAGGACCATCTGGCCAATCACTTTCAAGAGTATCAGCATTATTTAATGTCATATTATTATATGTAACACCATGCATCATCAAATTCATACGAGCCAAGTTATATGTTACCGTATTTAGCTCTTGCCCGAAAAAGCTAACCGCACCTTGACGAGATCCATCAGGCAATTCATTACGAACCGTCAATAGTAATGATCCAGAACCCATTGTAGGGTCATAGACTGTGAAAGTATCAGTTTGAGATTGTATACTACCAGTAACAATTTTAGCCAAAATTTGACTAACTTCATGAGGTGTATAGAACTCCCCACCTTTTTTGCCAGCATTAGCTGCAAACTTACCAATTAAATACTCATAAATCTCACCAAGTATATCCTTACCATTTTCATCTTTATACTCGATTTCATCGATTTTGGTAACAACTGCATTTAAAGTCTTAGTTCTACCTGCTGTCGTTGATCCAAGTCCAGAGTCACCAAGGTTAATATAGTTAAAAATACCTCTGAAATCTGCTGCAGCTTCTTTATTAATTTCAGCATTCTTATTAAAGTTTTCAAATAATCGTTGATAATCACTCGGAATAACGGAACCATTATGGATACTTTCAGTTAAAGAAGCCCATGTATCCTCAGGATTAATAGCATACCCTAATGTACCTGCAATATCAATTAAACAAGCCTCTAAACCTGCGTCTTCGACAAGCTCCTTATATGCCTCATTAACAGATTTTCCATCTGAAATATCAACCAAGTCATTATTAACTAAGTACTCTTCTTGATGAATGGAAAGATATTTATAGAACAAAAATGGAAGAATGTAATCTTTGAAAGAACTTGCATCCATTGTGCCACGTAAATCGTTAGCAATAGCCCACAATTGGCTTGAAATATTCTGTGCTTTTGATTCTGCCATACAAAATCTCCTTTATTTATACAAACATCTGTTGAAGTAATGCTTTTTTCTGTAATTGTAAGTGCTCTAACTTACGCTGATGAAGGGTAATATTTTTATCAAGACGTACAATAAATCCTCCTATAAGCTTCTGCTCCTCTAGAGTTGGGCATAATATCTTTTCCTCAAGAAATTCCTTACTTGTCAAATTAGACATCATTCTAGATGCTTTAGTACAACGACGTAAAATGGGCCCCATTATAGGCTCGTATTTTATGAGATCTTTCCAAAAATTTATATCTAAATTAATCTTCGGCGTAAAAACATCAAAAATATGCGAAATAATACCATCCCCAATAGTATTTTCGACAAATCTACCATAACTATATTCTTTGTTAGTATGTCCTTCAAAAGCAATGTCACCTAATTTAAAAACATTATACGTTTTTAAATATTTTTCAGATCCCACTATAGCATCGGTTTTAAAATACATATTAGCAACAGATATAATTTTATCTATACCATAAGTTAAATCATTTTTTCGACCAGATCGTTCATATATTTCATCAAACTTACGCTGTTCCCAAGCATCAGTAAATCCTGAAAACCGAAGTTCAGGATATCGCTCTCCATTTTTAGGAAAAAGTTTCTGAAGCAACGCTTTTTTCTTCATATTTAGATGATCAAGCTTACGCTGATGAAGGGTAATAATAGTGTTTATATCGTTTATAAGTACTGAAATTCTTTCTTGTTCATCCAAAGTTGGAATAGAAATTACTAATTTATTAAAGTCTTTTATATTATAATTGGATCTACCGTCACCAGTAGAAACACTGTTAGCATAACACTTATGTTTTTCAGTATTAAAGTAAGTGGCAAGAAAATATGGATTTAGAGTACTTTTATCCGTACGTGTATTTATAGTAGCAAATCCAATAGCACCAGCTTCTTTTTCTTCAATCACTGCCGACGTTCCTATATCACCCGTATGTACAGTTACTACATCCCCGATTTGTAGTCTTCTAGTTTTATTCTTTTCGGCAAACTCTTCATCTAAGTGGATTGGGTTCTCTGAAAATACAAATTGCCCTTCTTTTATATCTGAATTCCGAATAAGTAAAGTACCACTATCTCTATAGTTTTCCGTCATTGTCGTAACTAATCCAATAAAAGTTTTAGCAATATCAATCAACTTACGCTGTTCCCAATCTTCAGTAAATCCAGGAAATCGTAATTTAGGTACCCTCCGCGTTTCTTTACTCATCATAACCTCGCTTTTCTTCTATCATAACAACACTACCTTTCATTTACATAAGAATCTGCAAATTTATATAAAGCCGCCACAAGTTCATTACCATATTTAATTTTATTAAGGCTTACAATATCTGTATCTTGTGCTTTTGCTTGATATTCTGCACGTGCATCTTTTTTTAGCTTACTAATTCTACCAGTACTATCTAAATCCTGTTTACCAGCCGTATGTCGAGAAAATAGATCTAATATTTCGTCATTACTGATAACATCAATAATCCCCCATTTTAAACGGAAATCGAAAATATCATCTTTCATAATCATTGTATTTACATCTTCAATGACTTCCAAACTAGTTAACTTTACAGGATATTGGAGATTCTTTCCTTCTGGTGGATATGCACCATTATAAATTGCATCAACTGCATTATTAATTTGTTTTGCATATTGGCGATCATCTAAAGCCATTGCAAAATCATTAATTTTTTCACGATAATCCGCAGCTACATCCATACGTTTTTCATGAACAGCATTCATTAACGCTTCGATTAATTCAGTAAGATAGTCATAGTTAACACTAATTTGCTTTACATGTATCATACGTAGTTCAATTTGAGCAACTGGTACATCATGATTTTCAGCAATACGTTCTTTCAAGTCGTTATACAGAGATGTGGTTAACATTTCTTCCTGTTCAGGTGTCATCCCAAGCAATGTAACAAGCTCATCTGGATTATCATAGTCAAATCCGATGTCTTCTCCATTAACAACATCTGGATCATATTGTTTTAGCTTTGACATTCCAGCGCTATATGTACGCATAAGATTAAACATTTCTTCTTGCTTAGCTTCACTAGCAGGAACCTCTGTAAAGTTATCCGTCATATCTGCAAGACGATCTACCACTTGTTTTACTTCTTCAAATTGTTCTTTGAAAGGTTTCGCTAAAACACCACTATCAACTAAAACTTTTGTATCTACTAATGTGTCTTGTACATCAGCAGAGTGTTTATTCGCATAAATACTCAAAGCTCGATTCATGAGTTCTTCGTTTTTAGCTGGCCATCTGTAATTGACTATACGGCCCCATGGCTTTCCTTGATTATCGGCAATGCGATTGGTTCTAGAATACGCCTGAATTAGCATTGCATCCTTTAATGTACGATCCACATATAGTGTATTTAGTTGTGGTGCATCAAAACCAGTCAAAAGTTGATCTACAACGATAACAATATCTAAATATTGCCCATCTTGTGCTGTACGATTTAAGCGTGTTGTTAAATCCTGAGTATAGCCCGATACATCATCTAAGCCAAAACTAGTACCAAACATTTTATTGTAATGTTTCATAGCACGTAATAGACCATCATTTGTACTTAATTGATTATCACTATTGTTAGTACTCATGCTGAAAGTAATACCAACTTTTAATGTAGGAAGCCCTTGCTTTTGGCGTTCTTGATTCACTCGTTCAAATTCTTCAAAGTACATTAGTGCCATTGGTGTACTTGGTCTATTTCCACCTACATGTGTAGTAAGCATTGCATTATAAGCACCATCACTAGAACGGTTTCGCCAATTTTTAAAGATATCTTCTACTACCAATCGTACATGATTAGGATTATTATCATAGAAACTTGGTTCAATCATGTCATCCATATCATTGTCGGTAAGGTTAGCGATTTTACGTTCAATATCTTGTTCATTCCAATCAGGATATTGTGCCTTATAAAATTTGGGTAAGTACTCTTGTTTCATTTGATCTTCGGCAATTGTAGTTTCAAAATCCACTTTAAAACCTAATACATTTTTATCTGCAATAGCTTCTCGAATAGTATATGCATGTAACAACTTACCAAAGACTTCATGAGTTTTAGTACCTTTTTTACCAACCACCTTATCAAACATAGGTGTTCCTGTATAGCCAACCCAAGCAGCACCTTTGAATACTTTTTGTAAGTCCTCAAAGCTTTCACCACCGGTAGACCTATGTGCCTCATCGACAATAAACACAAAGTTCTTATTAGGTACTACAAAGTCTTTACGATTAATGAGAGTATTTAGTTTTTGTACAGAGGTAACAATGATGCCATACCCTTTTTCATTTAATTTTTTCTTTAACGCTGAAGTATTCTCTGTTCCACCAACAGTATCAAATTGTTTACCATCAATATCAATAGAGCCTTCAGGATCATAGGCTTTATAATTTGCTTCAGTTTGTTTCGTTAGCGCTATACGGTCAACGACGAATACAACCTTATCAACATTTGGCATGCGACTCGCCAACCAGGCAGTTTTAAAACTAGTAATCGTTTTACCTGATCCTGTTGTATGCCAGACATAACCTAATTTATTAATTGGCAAATCAAAATCAGCCCGTTTTAATTCATTTAAAACTGCTTTTGTAGCATATACTTGATAAGGACGCATAACCTTAAGCATTTGTTTATTCTTAGTACCATCAAGAATAGTAAACAATGTAGACATTTGATGTGCCATTGGTATGCTAAGGAACATATCTGCAAATGTAGTCCAATTGCGAACAACCTTGTTATCATTAGGATTTTGCCATTCAAAAGCAAAGTCTTTATTAAATAAATCCGCCGTAGTATTCGCCATATATTTAATTCTATTTGGCGTCATTGCAACTAAAATTTGAACTGTTGAGAAAATATCACTGTATTGTTTCTCTTGAATATATTGATGCATTTGATTTAATGCTTCATCTACATGATGTTTAACAGATTTTTCCTCAATTTGAATAATAGGTAAACCATTAATAAGTAGCGTTGTGTCAAAACGGCGTTCTGGACGACCTGCAATTTGCGGCTCTCGCTTGATTTGACTAACCACTTGATAGACAGTATTACCTGCCCCTATTTGTTTTTGATCAAATACTGTTAAAAATACATGGCGGCCATCATCTAGGTCAACTTCTACTTGAGATACGCCATTTATACCATATAGAAACTGTCCTGCTTGATATGGTGTATACAGTTCATTAATCACCTTTTGAACTTGTTTAAATTCTGTATCACTTAATGGTTGTGTCAATTGATTTTGGTTCAATTGATATAAAATCTTGCGGAAGTTATCCCAAAGTGCCTCGGTTGTTTTTATAGTTGGCTCATATTTCCAAAGTTTACTTTTATAAACCTTCATATTACCATAAGCATCTATTGTATCACCTATTTGATTAGAGTTACCTGTATTACTCACAATCCCAGTTGATAATTGCTCAATTAATTTATTTTCAAATTCTAGCTCTGTCATATTAGTTTACTCCCCGTAACATAATAATTGCTTTACGATATGTGTTATCTGCCACACGCTGTTTTAATGATCTCAGTCGTAATTGTTTAAAATAAATATCTCCCATAATACGTTGCGTTTCAATTGATGGTAGTTTTGGTAACTGTATTTCTTTTAATAAGCTAAGACTATATCGTACAACCTGACTTCCCTGTAAGTTTTGTTTGAACTGCCTTTTAATTTTAGAATTCTCATTAATTAAATAAGCCATATATTTTTTATCTATAGGTATATTTAAAGGCTCCATCCGAACATAGTTTTGAGTAAAAAGATAACCTTCATGATCACGGGTAACGAGTGTAGCCATGCCAGATATTGTACTAAATATTAAATCTCCGGCTTTAAGAGTAGAGCCTTTATATTCTGTACGAATTTGTTTCCTATCACTCATATCTCCAGGTACACCAGTTAAATCTTCATATAATTCGTTCTGCCCATACAAGGTATATAGCACTGCATCTTTACTAGTGCTTTCCTCTAATCGATATTGTGATACCCCTGTATTACTATGAAACATATCTTTAATATACACTATGTCACCTCTTCCTCAAAAACAGTTTTCATTTTATATTTATTTTTGCATGTAAAAAAATTACACTGTATAACTTTTAACTTAAGTATACAGTGTAATCCATATAAAAGCAATCATATTTTTGTAATTTTTTAAAATGCAATTCTATTTCGTCATTTGTTGATATTTACTAAATTCAGTCTTAGCTACATCAATCATCTTTCTATATAGAGCCTGATTAGATTGCATATCTGTATAGCGAATAAACTCACCCGTTTTATCAAATGGTTTAGATTCTGCAACAAACGGATTAACATGAGAAGCTACACCAGCTTCTCTCCCAATAATTAATGTATCATGATATGGATTTACATAAAACAGATAGTAAGTACCTAAATGACTTCCTCCAGATGAACAATAGGCCACAGGGACTAACCCATAATCCTTAAATGTGCGCATAGAATATGCTACAACTTCAGATACAACACCATCATTCATAGACATATCTGCAACAACCCAACCATTGTGAGGACCATATCCCTCCCCTTTACCAGCTAGCTCAGATGTTCTTGCCTGACAACTAAAAGTTGTTATGTAGATAGCTAGTAACATTAATAAAAATTTTCTCATTTTAATTTTCCCACTTGATTCATTCAAATAATTTTTACATTATTATATTCTAGAATACTCTGCAAAAGTATGAGTAGTTTCATTTTCAATAATCATATAATTAGGATTATCATCTGCTATAGTAATTTGATCAATATATCTTCCACCAAACAAAGAAACTCTGATATAAGTTTTCCCGTCTATATGATTTATATCTTTAATAGTATAATTTGCTTTGCCTAAATTATGAGTGTCTACATGTAAATAATAACCACTCTTAGATATCCATGATCCTTGCATAGTAAATGCATCTACAGCTAATACTGTGAAACTGCATAAAACCAAAAATATTGATAATAGTAAAAATTTATAATATCGCATAGTTTCTCCTTACTGATAAACAAAATATTTTTCTACTTAGTATTCTTAATATCATAGGTAACCATTTCTTTTGGCATCTTAGCCCCTAGTCCACTTTGGAATGTATTATAGTAATCCTTATTGTTATTAGTATCTACATATTGCACAATATCCCGCAAATCTTTTGTCAATAGATTACTATTATTAGACATAATAAAGTGTGTATATACATATTGTTTGTCATGAGATATTAACATATACAAAGTTGTTTTAGGGCGCTTAATTTGCAAGTATACAGATGGCATAGCATCATTCCATACGGTAGCAAATTGAATTGGTTGTCGCATCGAATATTTGTCAGACATAATGATACTTCGTACAACTTTTGGGAATATATTCTCTAGATGCTGCATATCAGTATCTGCTATTGGCATCACCATAATCCCCTCTTTATAATAATCGCTATCATGTATGTACATATACGAATCGCTTTTATCTACCCGTACCATTTTACTTGTTTTTAGTGTTAAAAATGTAAAATCATTAATTTTTAATGTCTTACTTTTAGAAAGGATATCCTTAGCTGGCTCAATAGATGGTAGAACATAGTTTACCAAAGGTGACATTATAATTTCTTTAGTCTTATCTGCACCTTGTTTCTCCAATGAATTCAACTGTTTTTTAGGTGTCAAATTGTAACCGATATGATAGGAAATTGTAGGTGTATCCTTCATTGTAAAATTGATACTCCCTACCATCGGAGTCCCCTTAGCATATGTTACATCCCATGTAGCTTTTTCTATAGTAGGATACATAAATTTATCAGCATATAATGAAGGATTAGGCGCTTTATACACTCCAGCTGTTTTCTCTGCAATAGCTTTCATATCATCAATAGTCAACTTGTTATATGGAATCTTACTATCTTCCCAATTATTTCCAGCTGGTTGATGTCGTAATTCATAGGCCATAATCCCATTAGGACTCATAATCATTGCCTGTTTGAACGCAGAGGTGCCATCTGAAATTTTTTCAGTATTGCCATACCGACTTGGATATGGCATAGTAAATTTTATATTTGCTCCATCCTCCTTTAAAATAAATACTGTTGAAGAAAAATTTAGTGAATGGTTTAACTCACGATTTGAATAAATTACCTTATCTAAATCTATATCACCATTACCTACCACTGCTTTGGGCATATAATTTTTTATCTCTGCTTCAACCTCGCGTTCTATCTTCTGTGCATCTGAATCAGTCTTGCGATAATTTTGATATGAATCCTTTGATATGGTAGAATCCGCACCTGGTATATTAATATCAATTGCTTGGCTACCTAATGTCACAAAACTAAAACATAGTGTAGCCATTAACGCACGTTTCATCATAAACTCTCATCCTTTCACATAATGTCTCCCCAATATTATATATATAGAATATCATATTTTATTTGACTCATAGTAGTATAATATAAATATAGGAACAAGGAGGTAATTACTATGAAATTTACAAAACGTATACTCATCATGACTGCTTTAGCCGTAACCGCTGTTGTATCTACTGGATTTGCTTACGATTATGTATGCAATAACTCTCAGTACAATTGCAACACTAACACACAATACAACTCCGATAACAATACGAACAATACAAACTATGCACCAGGCACCAATAACAACCAAAATTATTGCGGTCCAAACTCTAATACTAGAGGATGCGGCGGATTTAGAAGATAATATGGTAAATACGATAAAGGCCTATAGTACTAAAAATGTACTATAGGCTTTTGTCGTATATTACAAGAATACTATTTAATTCATCAAAATACAGTTAGGATCAATATAGCAACATACTTTTATCAGGAGTTCATTCTGTTAAAGTATTCAATGGCTTTTGGTGTAAAACCAATATAGGTATTACCAGCTGCGTACGGTCCTAGTTCATATGGTTGGTAAACTAGATCAATGTTCCCCTTACCACGTAAGCAATAGTTATCGGTTACATATTTTACACTCCATCCACTTGGAATATAGCTCTTTATATGATTACCTGTATAATAACTTAATACATGGGATCGTAAGCCGTTATCCAATTGTGCTGCATTCGCAATTTTTATATAGTTATATAATGGAATGCGTTGACCTGTTACTTTATTATATACAAGACCTCTTGTATTATACATACCATGAGCAGCTCCGGCGTAGTAATAATAGGTAGTTAGTAGGATTGAAACAACTTGACTATCCTCATAGGTAACCTTATAGTTTTGAGAAACTTGATAAATATGTTGGTTGTAATACATATCCTTTGCTTCGAGTACATAATTTGCAATATCTGTATTAATAACTCTTTGAGCATAAGCATGATCTGTATAAACTAAAGGATACTTTAAATCTAAATTTACATCTGATTGACTACCTGTAACAACAGTTGCATGCGTTGGTACAGTTAACATAACACCTAACATAGAGGTCATACATAGCTTTTTAAAGATTCCCATAATAATGTCTCCTTTTACAAGCACCTTAAATAGGTTTATTACTATGTTAGTTCTACAAGCTATAATAAAACTCCTCTTTTATATTTTACTTTTTTGATAGTTTATTTCACTTTATAAAACAGCTAAAACGATTTAGTATTTTACACTAAAATATAAATGTAGCTATATCATACTTTCACCATACAAAAAAGGACCCTCCAAAGAGAGTCCTTAATCTGTATTATTATGCTATTAAGCGTTTTTAGCTACTTCCATAAACTCATTTATCTTATTTCTTATGAAGAGTCATATTTTCATAAGCTGTACCATAAGCTTCTTTAAAGATATATTTACCTACAACATATTTAGGATCACGCAAAGTTACATCAACGTATTGTTCTGGAATATTGCTAAAGGCACCCAAGGCTACACCTTTATAATTAAAATCTTCCACACTATTTATTGTTAATTTCATACCAGAGCTAGCTTGTTTATCATATCGATAAGTAACTAAAACCTTGTGAATATATGAGTTAGTTCTACTACTATTTTTCTTTTCAACCTCATATACAACCGCCTGTACTTTATAAATAAACTGATTCTCTTCTACTCTTTTTATAGAACTCTTATCTACAAAATACGTTATAGCATTTTTTTCTGTAAGAATAGGAACATTATTCTTATCATGTTTAATATCTTCCATCGATATAGCTTGGATTTGTAATGGTATTACCATACAAGCTAACAATAATATAGAAAATAACTTTTTCATTAATTTAAATCCTCTCTTTCAATATTTATCACACATTATATGTATAGAATATCATATTATAAAAGTATTGATAATCTATTACTTTCACCATACAAAAAAGGACCCTCCAAAGAGAGTCCTTACTATGTATTGTTATGTTATTAAGCGTTTTTAGCTACTTCAACAAGTTTAGCGAATGCTGCTGCATCGTTAACTGCCAAGTCAGCCAACATTTT
>OKVL01000924.1_pt1 | contig 14316 bp, 17 predicted proteins | sample 1606791 | NCBI WGS metagenome assembly OKVL01 (sample SAMN03281006, study PRJEB24777) | human gut metagenome | isolation source: fecal sample PR165 from 1 month old male Malay infant, vaginally delivered...
AATCGGTGGAGCTGCATGACAAAGTCATCGGGCATTATCTGAACATAAAACACTATCAATAAGTTGGAGTCATTACCTTCTGTTCGATACTGTGACATTCAGCACTTGATTCGCTATGGATCTGACAGGAAGATTTCGAGCGAAAATCTGCAGTTATTCAGTCGTTTTCTTATCGGTCACCATTATTCTTTTAGACATTGATCCTACAAAGCTGCCGCAAAGTTGGTGGTGGGAACTGAAGTTGCGTAGAGAAGGGGTCAATACCCGGAGGCACACATGGGCTGGCAAAAGTGTAGCGGTATTAGGCGAAGCTATTTAGCCTAGTTATGTTTTATGAAAACTTGATATCATATAAGTGTCTTACTTATTGGCTGTAAATAAGTTTTTCCTAAGGAATTGTTTCTTGAGTATCATTTGTAACTGTAACGGAATTTATAATCCTTTGCTTTATTGTTACGGTATTTTTTATCACACCCTATTTTTTATGTGGTTTTTTATACTGAAGTTTGGCAAAGTGAACTTTATATGCATATACTTCATCCTAGTTTCAGTTAAATTGGGTGGATGATATGGCAACTACATGTTCAGTTATATTGATTTTGGAGTCCTTTGATGTTTATTTAGGAAAAGAGATTGTGTTTCTGGAGAGAGGTTCATCTGTACTTGTCGACTCTAGCTCTAGAGATTTTTTCCTGACGTATCCTGAAAGAGTGATAGTGGCGGATTTTGGCGCTGAGTTTATTAGTCGCTATTTGAAAGCTAATAACTTAAGGGATATTTCTGATTGTAGGGAATATCCATCTTATTTAAAAATAAACTTTGCTGACTTCAGTTTAATTAAAGGATTAATTAGTTGGGCTAATCACTGTGCTGAATACATAGAAATTTTTGATGAGTCTATTGCTTTTACATGTCTCTCTGCATTTTCTTCTGAAAAACAATTTGGAGTATTTCTGTTTGGATGTTTGAAAAGCACAGGGGCTAAAGTTAAAACGATTATTCATACGGATTTATCTGCACCATGGCGTCTTAAGGATATATCATCAAGATTATATCTCAGCGAAAGTTTACTAAAGAGGAAATTGAAAGAAGAGGGGGTATCATTCAGTAAGATCATACTTGATGAGAGGATGCAAATGGCTGAATATTTACTCAGCACTCGTTGTTATCCTATTAGTAAAGTAGCTAAGGTCTGTGGTTATGCCAGTGTCTCATACTTTACTTATGTATTTAGACGTTATTTTGGTATTTCTCCAAGTCAATACTCTCAGAGGAGTTCAGAAAGTAAAATTCTTACTCACCAGGGAATCTGATCATTGTTCTTGCCCCCTTATTTCCAGACAGGGGGTGTATCTTAAGTTAACGTTACCCGCTGACGTCGATATTCTCGCAGAGAGCGATAACCCAACGCACTGTGCGGATGGTTTCCATTGTAATGTTCGATCGCCACTGCAAGATTATGCAATGCCGTTCTTACATTCGGTTTCGGCATGAACGCGATGTAGTCTTCCTTCATCGTTTTCACGAACCTTTCTGCCATTCCATTACTCTGAGGACTGCTGATTGCCCATGAGGAGTACAATTAAACGGGTTAATCAGTTTCTCCATTTGAAAGAAAAAAGACTTCTGTACTGTTTGATATCACCGCTATTTTCTTATTTTCTGTGCAGGTCGTAGTGGGACAAAACTGAGACACATAAGGCCTCACAATGGCTTGCAAGGCTTTACATGTTTTGATGTGGCGGGACGTGTGAGCGCAGTGTTGATGGGGTAATGCTTTGAATTAGAAGCGGATTCTTATAATTCGTAATGCGAAGGTCGTAGGTTCGACTCCTATTATCGGCACCATCAAGAAAATCAATAACTTAGCTTAACTTCTCTAAGAAATTGTATCTTCTGTTATCACTTACAAACGCCTATACGTTGTTATGGGCTTTTGGTAGTTTAACACGTATGGGCGAGTAGTTCCCAGGCTCAACCTCGTAACAAGTTCCTTTGAAGCTGGAAGACGTGCCACCGTCTCTAAACCTTCTACCAAAACTCTTAGCAAGATGTTCCACACCTGGCGCGGTGTCCAATGATGCTACACGTCGTGAGACGTTGCAGAGGATAAACAGGCTAAATGATGGGAAGAGTTTTAAGTGCAATAGTGGATTAAAGCCCACCTCTTCAAAACCTAACTTGATCGGGAAAGAATCAAGCTCTAGCACGGTTTCGTCCACCGGAGTACAACGGGTGCCTGATAAGAGAAGAACTGCTAAGACTTCATAGCTTTTGTGAAAAAGCCCTTTTTAGTGGATACGCCTACGGCGCTTATTTTTTGGTATAACCATCAAAGGCGCTTTATGGCTCCTATTGTCTTGAAAATGTATCTTTACTTGTATTGTGTTTTATGCGTAGTCTCCCTGTGTAGTATGTAACTTGTTAATTTTCATATGAATACAGAGGCACACGATGAAAAACATTGCAGCTATCAAACGTAATAACCGCAAGATTCACGCTCGTAAGTTCCTGCCTACGCCAGAAGGAAAAGCCTGGCTAGAGCGTAAACAGAGAGAGAACGAAGAAAGAAAACTCCTTAGTGAGTTGAAATGGCTTAAGGATTGAATCACCAGTAGGCGCATAACACATCCAGCGATCAAAGATGTGTTTATGCGCCTGATAGTGAAATTATTAAAGTTTTTTAGTTAATGTAGCCATTGCATGAACGATGATCGCTAGTGAATCGATTTTATCTCGAGGGGTAAAATAGATGAGGTATATGATGGTAACAATTACAGCTAAAGTAATTGTGGTTCTGCAGGTTTTTAAAATGGATGAGATAAAGCGCATAGATACCCCCTATTGATTTAACAATAGCAAAGTATCATTTATTTTTTATTGCACGCAACATGCAAATTTTCACATATAATAGTTTACTATTCACTTTGTATGGTGTCAACAAGATGATGTGTTGTTTTGTTTGATTTGTTCAAGATAATGTTTCATTTTCTCATCTATATAACTTGTGTTTTAGATAATTTCACTAATTGTAAAAGTTACGTATTGCTTAATAGCTACCTTTTTATCTGAAATCGGCGCAGACGTGATCAATGTTTAACGCGAAGATCAGCGGCGTCAGGTCCACGCAGCGACAATTCTCAAATATCAAGGAGGCATTACGCCTCCTCTTCTTCCTTCTTGATACGTTGCACCGTTGAAGGAGCAACATTAAAGCTCTCGGCGGTTTTACGCACTGACAGGCCATCAGAAAGGGCTTTCTTTATACCTTCTCGATCCACTGCTTTTCCATTACCACGTTTTGTAGGATTGACGGCTTGCGCTTCTCGTTTACGTTCTAACATCAGTTCACGTTCACACGTTGCAACTGCCGACAACATCGTAAGCATCATCTTTCCCATCGCGCTTGTAATGTCTGCAATGATTCCTTCTTTGTGAAATCGAACAATTACACCTCGATTATTAAGTTGTTCAACTAAAGCAAGGATGTCTAAGGTGTTACGTCCTAAACGGTCGAGAGAGTGCACGTGTAAGGTGTCGCCTTCTCTCAGATAGGCTAAACACGCTTGTAAGCCTGGGCGGTTAGTGTCTTTACCAGACAGCTTATCTTCAAAGACTTTATCGAGAGTTACTCCTGCAAGCTGGCGATCAGTGTTCTGATCTACAGTGCTCACACGCTTATAACCGATATTGCTCATAAAATCCTCTTAATGTGTCGATTTGGCACTACTTCAATGCAAATGAGTATACCGTATTCATTTGGTCTGTTTCAAGCCTTATGGGTACGGAATATTACACGATTTATCTGTATTCATTTGGTATGCCTAATGGATACACAGGGGGATAGATTAAATGGTGTTCTGTTTATACAGGTTTATTTGTTAGATCAACAATTTGGCATTTCTAAACAGATGTTTGAACGTTGCCAAATGTCTTGACAACACAAGAAAAGGGCTTGCTATGCCACGCATTACACGAAATAAGGCTATAAAAACAAAATAAATTTTAAAATTTGCACAAACAAGAAAACTCATTAAGAAACAAGCAGAACAATTTTTAGCCAACAATTTCTGATGGTGCTCTGTAAGCCGCACTACACAAGGATTTGCGAAAGTGATGTAAAAGTGAAGAAAGTAAGAATTGCACTTTTAAGCTACTTTTCATTGGATTTTTTAGTATGGAATTACACAGGGAATAGAGAGCATTATTCTATGATTTACACAGGGAATATAGGGGGATTATGGCACGCACATAGAAAGACATTACACAGAGTGCTATGTGATGATTGGTAGTAACGGTAGGTCACTGTGAGCTACCCCCACAGAATTCTGTTACCCCTATCAAGTCTAACAGGGGTTTATAAAGAATAATAAACCGATGATACCCCTATCAATATTGATACCCCTATTAACTTTGATATGACTACCCCTATCAAGTCTGATACCCCTACCCCTATCAAAACTGATACCCGATAAGAATAAGTTAATAAGAATAATTAAATAATAATTAAATAATATTCTTTATATCTATATATATATGATCTTTTTGCCTTCCGGCGTTAGCTTCACTCTCTGGCAAGCAGCCTTACTCCGCTACCTTTCGGGCTACGTTGGCTGGCCCGTTCCGCTCACACCGAAAGCAAAGCGTTACTTTCTTCGTGTAACTATCGTGGCGGTAACGCCCACGAAGAAATACTATTGCGCTGTGCGCAGAAGAGTAATCACCTAACCAATCATACTGATTGCTTATGTGTAACTCTCGTTATTCTCTGTAGTTGTGTAATTGTTTTCGGTGGAAAAGCCAGAGGCGACACCGAAAGAGAATTCTGATCTTATTAATCTTATCTATCTTAGTTATCTTACTTACTTATCTTACTTATCTACTTTATTATTAATAATAGCTTTATAAGCTCTCTGTAGCTCTCTGACGCAAGAAACAGCATTCAGGAAGGGAATCACCTTAGAAAAGTGTTCTTTGCGTCATAATGTGTTTTATGAAGGATTCAGAGGTGTTTCATAACAGGAGTGTATAGAGGATACTTTAATTAATTAAAAATAAGGGGTCTAAATGCTTCTCTAACAGCATTAAGCAGGGTAGGGAATGGAAACGCATTGTCTACATATATAAACTCACTACAGGGCTTTACAGAGCGTTTTATAAAGTGACTCTCTATCTTATATCTACAATCACCTTTTCATATACCTAACAAATACAAAATAAGCCCCTTAAATAAGCCTCTGGCGAGCTAAACAGCCATTACATAAGGGAATGTATTGCTTTTATCAAAATCTCGTTAGAACGCGTTTTAGAGCGTTTTAGCGGATAATGAAGAATAGCACTACACAGAAGAGCACGAATTGTTAAGCAAAATCATAACATACTGAAAAAGATCAGTTTTTTTATGAAAAGGTATTGACAAATGTTTCTTTATATGTAATAATAGGTATTAGAGGGACAGAAAACATTCTTCTCTAAATAATCAAAATCAATGCACTTTGAAGCCGTCAGGCTTGCAAGGTGTTTTTTCTTTTAACTGAATAAGGAGTTTTTTATGAAATGGTTTACACCGGAGCACGTCGTAGAGGCATTTAAAAAAGGTGAGTTATCTCGCCACCAAGTAGTAATGAATCGTAATATGGCAAGGAGTCGAGGTTATCCAGAGCGAGCAGCTTGCTTCAATGAAGCACTCAAGATTATTGATGAACTAAGAAAAAATGAAAAAGAATCTGAAACAGAGTAAAGAAAAGAAGGAGAAAACTATGAGCGAAACTACAGAAAAGAAAAGACAACCACGCACTTGCTTTCATATTCCTGATGAAGTATTTCAGGTGTTATTTAAAGAAGCCAGAAGTAGACGTATCACTGTCACAGATTACATTCTTGATATGTTGAAAAGAGAGGCTGAAACACTCTCAAATAAAAGCAAGTGATTTTTATCACCATAGTAGCGCCGTAGAGCGTGATTACATCAAGGAGCTTTTTTAATGATTAAACATACAAAACCTTTTTTAGGAATAGATTATGACTTACTAGCAATCACTTCCCTGGTGATTAACGGCAAAACAAAAGAAGTAAAACTACACCATAAGATCATTTATTCTTATTTGTTAAGTTTATCTGGCACATACCAAAAGGTAACACCATCTTTGAAAGGTATTGGTGAGCGGTTAGGAGTAGGTACAGATCAGACGGTACGCCGTCATATCAAAGATCTTGTTTCTTTTGGATGGTTGAAGATTGAGGAAAGGGCAGGTAGCACAAATGCTTATATTGTCCTTCCTTATGAACAAGAAGCCCAGACACAACAAGAAGCTACTGTTAAAACTGTTCCTGATCAGCTTCCCCCTACGGAAGATAATAAACAGCCTTCTTTTGATGTTCTTGATGATGATTGGGATACGCCTTTACCCTGGGAGACGGAAGAAACACCTGTTTCATCAAGTGAAAAGGTAGCTAATGATAATGAGGAGGATGTGTTAGAGAATTTTTCCTCTCTTATCATCCAGGAGAAACACAAAAGAACAGGAGGAGCATCATTTATAGAATTTGCAACATCGTTAGCCTATAAGCACAGGTTAAAGCTACCAAATGGTATTGAGGCATATTTTGCTAAGAAACATCCCAAAGTATATGAAGACTTTGATATTCCATTTTAATAAGGAGGGTTATGATTCAATATTTAGTAAAAAATCAAGTAGACAGAATTCAGTGTAATGACACAGGAAAACGCATCTACGAAACACTTGCTTACCTCTATAAAGGAAAGCCAACACCGCTAAAATATAGCGATGTGTTACATCGAGCAGGGTGCTCTGAAGATGGTTTAAAATTCTGGCTTAGACAGCTATCAAATTTCGGTGTTATTGAGATTAAAGAATTATCTTTCTCTACATTCAATCTCAAAAGACTAGATAAAGTAGAATTCATCTATTCCACTCTCTAAAATCTCTCTATGTAATTAAAATATAAAAGGAAAACATTATTATGATAGTAGCTATGTATTGGTTATTGTTCTTTCTCACGTTAGAAGCATATTTCGGGGTGTTTTCCTTTAAAAGAAAAGGAAAAGTAAATAATGGCAAAAAGAAAAAACAACGTTGTTAAGAAAATCGGTGATTCAGCTTCTCTTCTAAGTAAACCAAAATCTATTCTAAGACGTAAAGACTTTAAAGAGCTAGTTACGCTCTCCAAGCAAAATAGCGCCCCTGGCGAATGGAAAACAGAGATCATAGAACATTCTCCCTCTGTGCCTTGTGGAGATGAATATATCGCATTACAAGAAATCTTATCTTCAACACCTGGCGTATTCTGGAAACCTAGAAAAAGAAAAGAGTATATTGTTGATAGCTCTGATCTACGCAAATACCAGATTTTAGGATTTGAAGATTATAATCACTACGTTGGTTATCTCGCCACCAATGGCCTAAATAACTTAGTCCCAGACTTCCAGATTTTAGAGAATGCTGATCACTATGGAGACTTTTAATATGAACAAAAACACGTATGACACAATTTACTCACTAATTAATTATTATGAGGATGATTACCTCCTGCCTTTAAACCGCGCTGAACTTGAAGCATACAGAGAAAACACGCCAGCGGCACTCAATGAGGCGTTTAAACACTGGGATTTAGCTGTGAATGCCTTTGAGCACCTCTCTAAGCGTGTAGAGATGCTCTGTAAGCGTGAGAACGCATATCTAACAGCGGATCAGATATGGGAGCTATCAAACTGGATAGAAGATATTGAATCTGATGTTCGCTATGTGGGAGATGGCCTTATCGAACTCGCACAACGCTTAGGCGCTGCTATCACAGAAGAATAAAAAAAGCAACAAAAAAGTTGTAAAATATCTTGACATTTCATATATTGTATGTTAATATAATTATATAGGGGTGATTATTTTTCCTTTATTGGTTCGATATTAAAAATTCTTCTTGTCGTTAAAGGGGAGTAAAATCTCCGCTCCCCGCTTCTCCTCCTCCTTAAGTAAATACTGTGTCATTATACCTCTTTTTTCCTTTGTTATGCATACATCTTGGAGTATGCATAACATAGGGTAATTACATAGGTACAAGTTAATAAAAGGCGGCTTTAAATGCTGCCTTTTATTTTGCCCGTTATGCAACTTAAAAGTTGTATTTCTTACTTTAAACAAGGTAACAAGGTTTATATAAATGTTGTTCTTAAATGATAAAGAGCAAATCATCAAGTATCGCGATGAAATGCTAAAGATCAATCCACAAATTACCGAAATGGTAGCTAAATACGCTGGGTGTTCTGTAGAGGAAGTAGAAAGATGTGTTGAAAAATATTTTTCTCCTTCTTCTCCGTCTACACCTTCCCTTAATGAATTAATCAAATTAAAAGCTAAGGAGATTACTAAATGATTATTGATTTAGACGCTCTATTTCCAAGTCGAAAGACTTTTACAGATCTGGTGGCTTATTGTACTGATCCGTTTGCCTCTGTAGAAAGCAAGGTTTTTGCTTCTCTTCCTGCTGATGTTGAGTGCGGCGACTTGATCACCAGCACTGGCGCTAAATATGAATCAGGAGATGATATCTATGTTGTTATGAGTGAATTTGTAACGGCTGGAGAAAACAAGCCTGTAGATGTGCTACGTAGCAATGCTGGCCTTGTCTGCATCAAAGCTGATGCGCTGAATGCTGTAAGTGAAGCAGCAAAAACAGCATTAATTAAAAAAGGCTTCCAGCTTGAAGGGTTCCATTCTGTTTTCACTTCTTAATAAAAGGAATAATAATAAATGATTCTAGGTAATGATTACGTTGATTTAGCTCCTCTGTTCTCTGCGCATAGCACTAGAAACTATCTGCTTTCTACTCTTGATTTTACGGATTCTGTAGGGGTTACATCTCACAAAGTAGCTGTTTCACAGCTTGTCGAAAGCAACGAATCTCTCTTTAACAAAGAGACAAGCCGTTTTAGTTCTGAACACAATGTTACTAAGCGAGAACAAGGTAAAGAATGGCTGATTGAAATCCCGTATTTTCTTCGTGAAGATGTGATTAGACCTTCTGATGTTCAAGGCAAACGTAAACCTGGCACTGATTTTCAGGAAACACTCACTGATATCTATGCGGAATATATCGCTAAACACCACGTAGCGTATCAGCGTACAAAAGAGAGCGTGTTGGCTGCATCTCTGTTTAGCGGTAAAACTTACACGCCTAAAACTGATGATGTTCTTATCGAATGGGGCAAGCTGTTTAATGTGACACCTATGAAAGCCACTGTGAACGCCTCCGCCACTGACACAATGACCGTTTTCAAGCAATTTGACCAGCTTGCTACGGATATTATGGAGAAAGCACAAAGCCAGGCGGCTGCTGTAGAGCGTATCGTAGTATTCTGTAAGCCTGCGGCATTCAACGCTATTCGTTACAGTGTTGGTATGGTCAATGCTTTCCAATATGCAAGCCCTGTAGACGATGCCAACGTGGTGTTTAATGTGCGTTCCCTGCTACCAGGTGTAACTACTTTCACCATTCCAGGAACTAACATTGACCTGATCAAAGTGACTGATCCGCTACACCTTGCACATATGACCGCAGACGCTGTAGCTGTTCCGAAGTTTGCTAAAGGCTCTAACGTATATCAGAACATCTACGGGGCTGCTTCCAGCACCTTTGAACTGATTAATGCCGCTCCTGCTGAGGTGTATAGCTATAGCTATGAATCTTCTCGTGGTGATGCTGTTAACGTTGTTACAGAGAATAGCCAGATGGTTGTAAACCACGGTGTAGGCTTCTCCGTTCAAATCACTGTTAAATAATATTTAACGTGTAATAGAGGCGTGGCGTGTATTCACGCTTCGCCTTTTTTTTATTTATTTTTTAAATTTTGAGAGGTGATTAAAATATGGAATTGATTCTGAAATCAAAAAATGGTGTACACGTACATTTAGATGCTAATGATTCTAGAGGCTTGTTAAATCTGAAATATCTATGTTCTCTCTTAGATGTTCCATATGAAGGAGTAAAAGCCCGTATGTTCAGATTAAACGAGAGCATTGATCAGGCTCTACACCATTTCTTAAGCAAAGAAGGTGATAAAAATGATTAATAAGGGGATTTTAAATGTTAGAAATTAACACTTCTAAAATTAAGAACACAGTTACATTTAGTGTAGATAAAGACAGCTTGAAAAAAGCGAAAGACTCTATTACAGGCTTAAAGGAATTCGCAGAAAATATCAAGCCAGCTAAACTGAGGTTTGATACTGTCACTAAAGGCTATAAGAAAGCACAAAACGAAGTAGACAAGATTGCTCAACAGAAAGCGAAAAACGAAAAACAGAATCAAAGAGCACAAGCTGCCGCAGCAAGAGCACAGGCAAGGCAACAGCAACAAATAGCAGCACGTAAGGAGAAAGCAGAATTAAAGCTCCTTGATGTGTCAAGCTCTATCAGTGCAATGCACCGCCTCTCTGTAGCTGAACAATACAAAGCTATTGCACAGGCTAGAGAGATAGCAAAACAATATGAGCAAGGGGCTATCAGCCTGGCGCGTATGAATAGCCAGATGAAACGCTTACAACAGCAACAACGTAAGATTAATGGCAATAGAAAAACTCAATTTGCCCCCGTTAAGGGAGGATCAGGGAATTCCGCCACTATGGGCGCTCTGTTATTTGGAGGCGCTACAGCGGCTGCTGGCGTGATGGCTGTTAGTAAAACCTCTGAATTTATGGCTAATAGCTTTGCTAACGCTGAAACCGAAGGGGAGCTAATTCAACGTGCAAGGCTTGGCGGTGTAGACGTTAACCAGATGTATAACATTACAGAATGGGCGTATAAAAACGGCGTTGACTCTATGATGGGTGATCAAGGGGCTAGAAAATACCTGGATCAGATGAAAGATGTTAGGGAACGTGCCGCAAAATCCTATAGTGAAGCTGAATTGGTGAAAGACAAGAAAGGAAAATCTGAATGGAAAGGTGGTGATAACGCTATTAATGAACTTCTAAACATCGGAGTTATTAACAAAAGCGACCTTAAAAAATTTGCTGATAATCCAGCCGGATTAATTTCTAAGGCTGTTAATGGAATGATGAAAAAAGGGTTTTCAGACTCCCAAATTGGACAACGTTTAGAAGACCTGGGCGATGATTTGATGCTTACATCAAAATATTGGCAACGTTCCGTTAAAGATGTACAAGAAAGTATTAATCAGCAAAAAGCCTCTGGAAAATGGCTAACAGAAACACAGCAAGACTCTATTGTTAAATTCAGAGAGCTAAACAGACAGCTTTCACAGCTTTCTGATGCAAGACAAGTAGCATTCGTAGACGGCTTTATGAAATCTCTTGATCCAAAAGTAACGGAAGAGTTTATGAAAAACCTTTCTAATCTCACTCCGTATTTTACGAAGCTGGGAGAAGCTACAGGAAGTCTCTTTGAAGCTATTATGAAGATTGTAAACTGGTTTAATCGTAATGATGATAAGACAGAGGCTATTCAGAAAAATTTAGGTGATGCACCGCCATTAAGCAATGAAGGGATGAAGAAGAATTTAGATAATCTCACTCCTGATCAATATAAAGGCGCTGGCACTGCAACAACTACACCTGATAATAGTCATTCTCTCTTTAACACGATTAAGGGATGGCTTTTCGATGATAATGCTTCTTCTGTGTCAGATGTAAAAATGTCAGTCAGCGAAGCACCGATAACCAATCTCAAACAGGGTGCTTTAAATAATCTTGCAATGACAACTCCGGCTTATAATTTATCTCCTGTGTTTAATCTGAATCCGACCTTTGAAGTGGTAACAGAGGTTCCTCTTACTATTAATTCTGACACATCAAGATTAAGCGATTATGTGGATTTTACAGCGAGAGCAAGTCGGGATAGCTTCTTGAAATCATTAACATTAACCAGCTTATCAGGACAATCCAACGGCGGGTAAATCCCGCCATAACATTACAAGGAAAATTATTATTATGGCGACCGCCGGGATTTTAACCATACGATCAGCAAACTCCCCAGAACAACACGTTCAGGCTGTTTACAAAGCAGAACAAGATATAAACTCTACAAAAAACGAAAATAGCAAAGCTAATAAAACAAAAGGAGAGAATGGATTTGCTATTGTTACCAGTGGGCTGGCTTCTTCTGGCAATGACGTTTATGAAAATTATATGGCGCTGGCCTTTGACAGTGTTGACGATGTGAACGTGAGACGTTCTGCGGATGTTACAAGCTACCCCGTAGAAAATGGTGCTACTGTGTCTGATCACGTTCAAATTAAAAACAATAAGTTTTCTCTTAAAGGAAGGATCACTGAAACACCGATTAAAAGCGATCCTGGCTTGTTAAAGAGTGCAGGGGTGAACGGGAACAGAAGATCATTAGCAATTGATTATCTGAATCAGATTATGGACAGTAGACAGCCTTTTCTTCTTGTTACAGAAAATAAAACTTTTGAGAACGTTGTTTTAACAGGCATCGAATACACAGAAGAGGCAAGCGAATCCCTGGTATTTGATTTGGAATTTGAGCAAGTAAGATTAGTGTCGTATGGCACAGTAAATACTGTAGCTCTCAAAACACAGGCATCTAAAAATATAGGGGTTCGTACGAAAAAACGTGTTAACACTGAAATATCAAGTAGTGAAGGTGAAGACACTATTACGCCTGCCTTTAAACAGGAATAGCCGTAAACACCTCTAAAACGCTCTGTAACGATGTAATTATAAAAGAGGCTACCAATCTATGTTGAAGCCTCTTTATTGCGTCTATGGCGTTGTTTTACGCCTTAAATTTGATTTTTTATTGATTGATAAGCCTTTCTCTATTTCAGGGTAGCGTAGAAGCTCAATATAGTTTTTAAGCTCTACTGGAGAAGCTGCATTCTTGCTATATGTGCGGAATGTCTCTGTATTGCCGCGTGTATGGCCCAGGAGAAGGGCGATCCTGTCTTCTGGAATTTGATTTCGATCAAGAAGCTGTGCTACTCCGTGTCTCAGAGAATGAAACACCTTCCTTTCTGTTCCCTTTTCCCCTAAAGCCTTTCGTTTAGCTCTTGTAAATCTCTGCGTGTGCCACGTAGAGCGTTTACCATCAGCACGCTCTGTAATGCTGGCGTGATAGAACAAAAAGCCATTATGAGGCTTTTCACGCAGCGACAACACCAACGGAGTGATAAGGCTATGTACAGGCACAACACGCGCCGCAGCTTTCGTTTTTCCCTGTGTGATTTCAAAACACAGCACACCTTCGATCTCTTTCACATCGTCTATTGTGAGACTTGCTATCTCATTGATCCGCATACCTGTATAAGCACCGATAAGACACAAAGCTATCATTTCTTTGTTTTCTGCTGAATCACCGGAAAATACTTGCAACACCTGCAATAGCTCTTTGTTAGAAAATGCCTCGTAGCTCTCTCTACTTTGTGCCACATCAAGCCTATGCCCTCGCCAGGGGGAGAGCGCCCTTTCTGGCGCATCGTGGTAACGTGATGAAGCTAACTCCCATAGCTGGGCCATTGGGCTGATATAATTTGCAATTGATTGTTGTGAAAGGGTTTTTTGCATGTGTTCAATCCAGCCTGTAACAGTGGTGCGGCTCACATCTTGCAATGCAATATCAGGCTTTTTACGGTAGGAGAGAAACATCTCTACCGCTTTTCTTGCCTTAGCTAAAGTGGCTGGCTTCTTCTTCGTGCTGTTAATTGTCAGGTAGATTTCAAGAATTTTAAGCAATGACGGACACGAAGACGCTGTATCTTGCATTCTGGTAGCTGTTTTGGCGTATTTAGCCTTACTGCGTAACAGTTCCAGCGTGTTCTCTATTGTGCTGTTTACAGGGGCGACACTCTCCCGTAGACAATGGTATTCATCTGCAATCTGATCACGCTTTCTACGTGCAACACGAAGATTACTTGTGTGCAGACTTCTAACAAACGTCCTTTTTCCTTCAAAAAAGGGCTGCATATACACAGGCAGCGTGATCCTTAAATAGTAGTTACCGTAAGAATCACAGATTATGTATTGATTGGGCTTGTATCTCATAAACTCCCCGGCTAAAGTGTCGGAGCGTTTGTAATGTGAAAATTGATTGTAACGCATAGAAGATGATAATTTTTTCTATAAGATTCAATCAATTAGTAATGGTCGTAGGTGATGGCATTAACACGAGATTAATCGAGTGTTTTACTCCTATTATCGGCACCATTAAAATCAAAGAGTTACCCCATATTTAAATACACCACGTTTCCTCCTGTGCCGTATTTGTGCCATTGTAACCCTGGCAATTCATCAAAATACTGTTCTGACATCAGGCAGTGCAG
>OKVL01000928.1_pt1 | contig 14284 bp, 10 predicted proteins | sample 1606791 | NCBI WGS metagenome assembly OKVL01 (sample SAMN03281006, study PRJEB24777) | human gut metagenome | isolation source: fecal sample PR165 from 1 month old male Malay infant, vaginally delivered...
CCAGCCAGGCGGCTAGGAAGTAACCGGGCAGCTGGGCGATGGAGATGGCGAGCGTGTAGCCGAACGACTTGGTCAGGGAGCCGAACTGGTCGGCGAGCAGCGACGGCATCCACGTGAACGCGCCGTAGTAGGAGAAGTTCACGAAGAACCACGTGGCCCAGATGGCGATGGTGCGGGCCAGGTACTTGGAGCCGAACAGTTCGCGCGTCTTGATCTTCGGCAGCGGCTTGCCCTTGGGAGAGGTTACCGGGGCTACTCCCCCGGCTTCCTCGAAGTAGCGCACGGCCTTTTCGGCTTCGTCTTCGCGACCCTTGGCTTCGAGGAATCGCACGGATTCTGGGATGTGCACGCGGGTGACGATTGCGTAGAGCAGTGGCAGCGCGCCGATGGCCAGCGCCCAGCGCCAGCCCCAGTCGCCGGTGTTCGGGATCACGAAGTAGCCGATCATGGCGGCGACGATCCAGCCGACGGCCCAGAACGATTCCAGCAGCACAGTCATGCGGCCGCGCTGTTTGGTCGGCGAAAACTCGGAGACCAGCGTGGAGGCGACCGGCAGTTCCGCGCCCAAGCCCAGTCCGATGATCAGTCGGGCGCCGAGCAGCATGCCGAGTGACCAAGATAGGGCCATGGCACCGTTGGCGATGCCGAAGATAATCAGTGTGGCGGTGAACACGGTTTTGCGGCCCACGCGGTCGGCGATGAAGCCGCCCACTGCCGCGCCGATGGCCATGCCGACGAAGCCGATGGACAGCACCCATGACTTTTCGGTCGGGGTGAGGTTGAAGTGCGGGTCGGCGGCGATGGCGGCGACTACGAAGGAGACGAGGCCGACGTCCATGGCGTCGAATGCCCAGCCGATGCCGGAGGCGACGAGGAGTTTGCGGTGCGCCTTGTTGAAGGGCAGCCGGTCGAGGCGCTCGTTGCGGGTGAGCTGCGCGGGTTGCGCTGAAGTGGTGGTGCTCACGTCGTTTCCTTTCTGGTAAGTGGCGTCAGATTTAATGGCGGGTCAGGTCGGTGTAGGACTCTTCGATGGCCAAGCTGATGCGTTCGACTTGTTCGCGGGTCAGCGGCTTGCGGAAGGTCATGCGTAATGCCGATTTGGCGATGGACGGTTCGAGGCCCATCGCCAGCAACGTGGCAGGAATCTCGTGGCGCCCGATGGCGCAGGCCGAGCCGGATGAGGCAGCGATGCCGCGCGCGTCCAGGTCGACGAGCAGCGCTTCCCCGGTGACGCCGGGGAAGATGAAGGAGGCGTGACCGGGCAGACGGCGTTCGGGGTCGCCGGTCAGGTCGGCGCGAGGCGCGACCCGGCGAACCGCGTCGATGAGCATGTCTCGGGACGCGACCAACTCACGGTACTGCGCCTGCATGCGCGCATTCGATTCGTTGAGTCCGATGGCGAGCGCCACGGCACCGGCCACGTTCTGCGTGCCAGAGCGCAGGCCGCGTTCCTGCCCGCCTCCGGACAGCACCGGTTCGATGGGTGTGCGGCCGCGTACCAGCAGCGCTCCCAGACCTTTGGGGGTGCCGAATTTGTGTCCGGATACGGACAGGGCGTCCACATCCCAGTCACGAAAACGAATCGGAATCTGCCCGGCGGCCTGTACGGCGTCTACATGGATGGGCACGCCGTGCGCGTGGGCGATGCGGACCAGTTCCTCCACGGGTTCCACGGTGCCGACCTCGTTGTTGGCCAGCATGGTGGAGACCATCGTGGTACGTTCACTGGCCTCGCCGTCGAGCTCGCGTTCAAGTGCGTCGAGATCGAGATGTGCTTGCGCATCCACGGGAATGCGCACGACTTCGAAACCGAACCATTCGTGCAGCCATGCCGCCGATTGGGCCACGGCCGGGTGCTCGATAGCGGAAATGATAATGCGCGGGCGACAATTTGCCGGCTGTTTGCCATCGGCTTCGGCGAATCCGCAGACCGGCCGCAAGCCCAGTTTGCGCATGCGCGCCATGGCGATGCCTTTGATGGCCAGATTGTCCGATTCGGTGCCGCCTGAGGTGAAGATCACGTCATCCGGCCGGGCGCCCAATGCCGCGGCAAATGATGCGCGAGCCGCGTCCAGCGCGCGGGCCGCGGTTTTGCCGGGCTGGTGCACGCTGGCCGGATTGGCGTAGGCCTCAGTCAGGAACGGGGTCATGGCCTCGATGACTGCCGGGCTCACTGATTCGGTGGCGGCGGCGTCCAGGTACAGTTCGCCGGGTTCACCGGATGCGTTGGGGGTATCGGCCATGACTAGTTCCAATCCAATCCGAGGTCGATGCTGCGCACAGAGTGGGTGAGCGCGCCCACGGAGATCACGTCCACGCCGGTGACGGCCACGGCTGGCACTCGCTCCAGGCTCATGTTGCCGCTGGCTTCCACGATGGCCTTACCGTCGATGAGCTCCACGCCGCGACGGGTGTCGTCGAGCGAGAAATTGTCCAGCATGATGGTGTCCGCTCCGCCGGCGAGCACGGCGGGAATCTGGTCAAGGCGGTCGACTTCCACTTCGATATGCGTGGTGTGGCCCACCTGTTCGCGCACGTGGCGGATCGCGCCGGCCAGGTCGATGCCGCGCGCGGCGAGCGCCGCCAGATGGTTGTCCTTCATCATGACCGCGTCGGACAGTCCGTAACGATGGTTGTGGCCGCCGCCGCAGACCACGGCGTATTTCTCGAACGGGCGCAGGCCGGGCGTGGTTTTGCGCGTATCGACGATGCGGGTGCGCTCGTAGCGGCGCGGCCGGGTGACGGGTCCGTCATAATCATCGCCGTAGATGGCGTTCACCGCGTCCACGAAGGCGGCGGTCATGGTGGCGATGCCGCTCATGCGCTGAGTGAAGTTGAGGGCGATGCGCTCGGCGGTGAGCAGGTCGCGTACCGGGCCTTTCACGGTGGCGAGTATCTGGCCGCGCTGGAATCGCTCGCCGTCCTTGATGGCGGCGGTGACGGTGACGGCCGGGTTCTGTGCGGCGAAGGCTGCGGCGAACACGTCGATGCCGCTCATCACGCCGTTTTCGCGCGCGGTGAGGTGGGCCGAGCCGGTTTCGTCCGCGGGGATGGTGGTCTCGCAGGTGATGTCGCCGTAGGGCGCGTCTTCGGCGAGCGCCGCTTCGACGGCGACGCGGATGATGTGTGATGTGAGCATGGGTCAGTCCTTGATGTAGGCGACGGAGTGGGCCCAGTTGTCGACTGGCTCGCTGTGGTCGGTGCGGGCGTGGGCGCCTCTCGACTCGGTGCGGGCGAGCGCGGCGGTGGCGGCCACATAGCCTACGGTGAGCATGTTGCGGTTCTCCAAAGCCTCAACGCTGCTTGCAGCACCATCGGCGTTTACATCAGCCTGGGCGTTTGCGGCGGCGAGGCCTTGGCCGAGTTCGGCGATGGCGGTTTTCAGTCCGGCCTCGTCGCGCAGCACGCCGACGCCATGCCACATGGTGTTCTGGATGCGGGTACGATTCCACACCTTGTCGGCGGCGGTATCGTCAGCAGCAGCCGTAGCGGCAGGGGCGGCCAGCGCGATCGGCGCATGGTCGAACACGGCACCGGTGGCGGAGTTCAGGAACGGTTCGGGTGCCCAGACCGCGTCGTCACCGTCCGCGACGGCGGCCAGACCGGCGCGGCGTCCGTAGACGAGCCCCTCGAGCAGCGAGTTGGAGGCAAGACGGTTGGAGCCCATGACACCGGTACGAGCGCATTCGCCGGCCGCATACAGGCCGGGAATGGAGGTCCGGGCGTTCAGATCGGTGCGAATGCCTCCCATGTAGTAGTGCGCGGCGGGCGCCACCGGAATCGGCTCCTTGCTCCAGTCGAAGCCAAGCGAACGCGTATAGGCGTCGATGGTCGGGAATCGGTGGGCCAGGAAGCTGGCCAGGTCGGGGTTCTCGCGGGCCATCGGCGAGACGTCGAGCATCACGGGCTTGCCGCCTTGCGCCTGCATCACGCGGAAGTTCTCGCGGGCCACGACGTCACGCGGCGCGAGTTCGGCGCGCGGATCGATGTCCTTCATATACCTGTGGCCATGCTCATCCAGCAGCACCGCACCTTCGCCGCGCACGGCTTCGGAGACGAGGAAGTGCTCGCCCACGGCCATGGCGGTGGGATGGAACTGGTAGAACTCCAGATCGGCGACCTGGGCACCGGCACGCCATGCGACGGCGAGGCCGTCCGCGGTGGCGACCGGCGGATTGGTGGTGTACGGGTACATACGGCCTGCTCCACCGGCGGCCAAGATCACCCGGTCGGCGGCCAGATCCTTGTCCTGCCCGTCGATCAGCAGGTGGACGCCGGCGATGTGGCCGCCCCGCACGATGAGATCTTTGAGGAAGGCGTTCTCGATGATGTGGATGCGCGGGTTCTTGCGCACCATGGCGGAGACGTCCAGTTCAAACACTTTGCCGGTGGCGTCTCCCCCGGCATGCACCACGCGGGCGCGCGAATGAGCCGCTTCCAGGCCGCGCAGCATGTGTCCATGCGCGTCGCGGTCGAAGTGGACGCCGGCCGCGGCGAACTCGCGGACGCGCTCCGCACCCTCACGGGTGAGGATGTCCACGGCCTTCGGGTCGCACAGGCCGTGGCCCGCGGCCATGGTGTCGGCGGCGTGCAGCTTCGGGTCGTCGTCGGAGAAGATGGCTGCAGCGATGCCGCCCTGCGCATGATAGGTGTTTGATTCCACCAGTTCGGCCTTGGTTACCAAGGTCACGTCGTGTCCGGTGCCGGCCACGGCCAGTGCCGCGGACAGTCCGGCGACGCCGGCGCCCACGACGACGATTTCAGTGTTGCTCATTGTGTTGCTTTCCTCTGTTTTTGCGTCATCTGCTCCCTTCAGTCCGCTACGCGGACAGCTCCCCTCATGTACGAGGAGCGCCAGGGACGAATCACGGGTGAACGCGCAGCATGCGCTCCAGTGCCACCTTGGCTTCGCGGGCGGTGTCTTCGTCCACGGTGATGCGATTGACCACGTTGCCGGCTTCGAGGTTCTCCAAAGCCCAAGCCAGGTAGGCCGGGTGGATGCGGTACATCGTGGAGCAGGGGCAGACCACGGGGTCCAAGCAGAACACGGTCTTGTCCGGGTACTGCGCGGCCAGACGGTTCACCAGGTTGATTTCGGTGCCCACAGCAATGGCGGATCCGGCGGGCGCGTTGGCGATCTCCTTGACGATGTACGCGGTGGAGCCAGTACCGTCGGCGGCATCGACCACCTGCATCGAGCACTCGGGGTGCACGATCACCTTGACGCCCGGGTATGCCTTGCGGGCACGTTCGACCTGTTCGACGGTGAAACGCTGGTGCACGGAGCAGAAGCCCTTCCACAGAATCATCTTGGCGCGGGCGTAATCGGCCGGATCGGCGGCGCCGCCCTGTGCCTTGAACGGATCCCACAGCGGCATCTCGCTCAGCGGAATGCCCATCGCGCGGGCGGTATTGCGGCCCAGATGCTGGTCCGGGAAGAACAGCACGCGCTTGCCGCGGGCGAACGCCCATTCCAGCACGGCGTGCGCATTGGAAGAGGTGCATACGATGCCGCCGTTGCGTCCGCAGAACGCCTTCAGCGCGGCGGATGAGTTCATGTAGGTGACCGGAATGATCTGCTGCAAGCCATCGGAGTCCGGCTGGGTGCCGCAGATCTCGCCGAGCTGGTCCCAGCATTCCTGGACCTGGTCGATGTTGGCCATATCGGCCATCGAGCAGCCGGCGGACAGGTTGGGCAGGGTCACGCTCTGTTCGGGCGTGGAGAGGATGTCGGCGGTTTCGGCCATGAAGTGCACGCCGCAGAACACGATGTGGTCGGCGTCCGGGCGTTCGGTGGCGTTCTTGGCCAGCTGGAAGGAGTCGCCCACGAAATCGGCGTGCTTGATGATCTCGTCACGCTGGTAGAAGTGGCCCAGAATCAACAGTTTGGAGCCGAGACGCTGCTTGGCGTCGGAGATGCGCTGCTGCAGTTCCTCGTCGGAGGCCTTGCGGTATTCGTCCGGCAACACCTGCTGGCGCGGCGCGTTGGCGGGCAGACGGTCGAGCATCGAGGCACCGGGACCGTAGCTGGGTGTGGTGGTGTCGAAGTGCCATGGGTCCTGGGTCAGTCCTGCATCGCAGGTGCTTTGCGCGCCCAGCTTGGCGATGATCTCGTCAACGGACGGCGCAGTGAATAGTGCGGTCATAGTGGTTCCTTTCCTATATACGTCTGTGATACCGGCCCGAAGCGGGTCGGCGGGAAAAATCAGATGCGCGCGGATGGGATCAGCGCGTCGAGAGCGTCTTCACGCTCGCCTTGTCTGGACAGTTCCACGATGTCGTCACCATCGGATTCGTGGGGCGTACCGTTCTCGACAGGTCGTTTGGGGATGTAGCGGTAGACGGTGGCCGGTCGTTGGCGGCCTTCGCGCATCTTCTCCCCGGTGTCTTCAAGGTCGCCCGAGGCAAGCATTTTGCGGCGGAAGTTCGCCAAGTCGAGGGGTTCGCCGCCAATCGCCTCATAGACGCCGTGCAGTTGGCGCAGGGTGAACGTGGGGCCGAGCAGTCGGGTGGCCACGTCGGAGTATTCGATTTTGGAGCGCAGGCGGAGCAGCGCGTAGTCGATGATCTGGCGATGGTCGAACGCCAGCTCGGGCAGTTCGTCTTCGGGGAACCATCGTACGTTGTCACCGTCCTCGAAGCCCGCGGCCTCGGTCTGGCCGACGAGCGCCCAGTACACGACGGATACCATGGGCAATCCGCCATGGGACCGGGTCGGGCCTCCAAAGGTGTACAGCTGTTCGAGGTATCGCGGGTGCAGGTCTGTGGTCGATTCGAGGGCCGCGTAGGCAGACTGTTCCAACGACCGGTCGGAGCGCAGGTCACCGCCGGGCAACGCCCAGCAGCCCAGGAACGGCTGACGGACGCGCTTGACCAGGGGCAACCAGAGACGGGAATGGGCCGAGTTCGCGGCGTTGCCGGAATCGGCGGCACTGTTGCCGGTATCGCCTTCCGGGCCGAGTGCCAGAATCACCACTGACACGCCGACCTGTGGCGGTGCGCTGCGGCGCTCGGACACATTGCCGAATCCCATGCCATGCCTCTTTCCATACCGGTTGTTCTCCCTGCATTGAGAGCATAGCACTACTTATAGTCACAATGACCATAAATCACATATCGGATGGTCTAGCGCACGAATATTGGTCAGGCAGCGGGCCCCAATCGCTACGAAATCACGTCCGTATCTTCCGATTTCGACTGTGTCATTTCGGCGACGGACGGGAGGAATGGCGCTAGGGAGGGTAGTTCGTCGAGACTCTTCAGACCCATTTGGTCGAGGAAGTATTCGGAGGTGACCAAGAGGGCCGCGCGGGATTCGGGGTCCACGCCGTCTTCCTTGATAAGGCCGCGTACCGTGAGCGAGCGAATCACTCCATCGGAGTTGACACCGCGGATCGCGGCCACTTGGGCTCGGGTGACGGGTTGGCGATAGGCCACGATGGCAAGCGCCTCCAGTGCGGCCTGACTGAGTCTCGCAGTCTGGCCGTCGGTGACGAATGATGAGACGACCGGCTCGAACGCGGCGCGACTGGCGAACTGCCAGCCACGAGCGGTGCGGCGCAGTTCGAAGCCGCGCGGGCGGATGTCACGGGATTCATCGCCCTCATAGTCATCGTGCAGGGCTCGCAATGCCTCTTCGACTGTGTTGCGATCCAATGCCAAAATACGGGCCAGCTCGGTGGCGGTCTGCGGCTGGTCGGCGACCATCAGAATCGCTTCCAGACAGGCGGGCAGCCCGCCGGGAAAATCGTCTACCGCGAAATCCACGTATTCGGGGTGAGTCTCCTCCACTCCCCTCACCGCGGCCTTTGCGGATTCAGCCGTCGATTCGGCATCCGCCATGTGTTCGGTTGTATTCGTTGCGTCAATCTGTTCAGTCACCAATCGCCGTCCTTACGCAAAATCACCTTCGGAAATGTTCACGTCGCTCATCGTTTCGGCTACGCCGGGTACCCACCTCAGGTGCAGTTCGGCAAACGGACCATCTTGCTGATACTGCAGCACACCTTGTTTGAAGAACACGAGCACGGCCATGAACCGAGCCACCACCTCAATACGAGAAGTGCAGTCCCGGGTCAATTCGCTGAACGATATCGACTGGTCGCCCTTGGATTCCAATGCCGCGATCAGCCGGTCGCGCACCACCAGCGATTGGGCCCGCAGATCGACCAACGGCACGTGCAGCTGATGGATCGACACTTCGGAGGCGGGCGCGTTGGCGATGACCTGGGCGGTCAGTCGGGCGAGTTCGAGCGGAGTCAGCGTCCATACCAGCTCAGGCAGCATGGCGGCAACGCCCTCGTCCATGGCCGCCGGGTGCGGGAATCGGCCGGAGTTGGCGGCGATACGCGCCCGGAAGTCACCTGCGGCCTGCTTGTAGGCGCGGTATTGGAGGAGTCGGGCGAACAGCAAATCGCGTTCGCGCAGCACTTCGAGGCTCTGCTCGTCGTGCTGGCTGTCTTCGCCGCCGGGCAGAATCGCCACGCTTTTGGCCTCGACCAGAATAGAGGCGATATCGAGAAAGGCGCTGGCCTCATCCATGTTTTTTGTGAAATCGAGCCCGCGCACGTATGTCAGGAATTCCTCGGTGATCGAGGAGAGGGAAACTTCGGTCAGCTCGAGTCTGTTGTTGGCGATCATGCCGAGCAAGGCATCAAACGGACCGGAATAGACTTCGAGGTTGACCCGGAAGCCGGAAGTGGCGGATTCCTCCGTGCTGATTTCGGCTTCCGCGGAGCTCCCCTCAGCCTCGCTACGCGAGCCAGCTTCCCTCAGAGAGGGGAGCCGAGAAAGGGAAGTCTCATTCATCGTTTATCGAAACAATCGTTACGCCACGATGCCGCGAGCAATGAGCTCACGTGCCACCTCACGGTATTCCTTTGATGTCTTGTGCTCAGGGGCATAGACCACCACGGGCGCGGCGGCAACCGTGGAATCGGGCAGTTTGATGGAGCGGGAGATGAACGTGTGGAACACCTTTTCGCTGAACGCCTCGTAAACGCGCTGGCAGACCTCTTCGCAGTGCAGTGTCTTGGTGTACATGGTGATGAGCACGCCATCCACTTCCAATGCGGGATTGATGCGGGACTGCACTTTTTCGATGGACTGCATAAGCAGGGCCACACCGCGCAAGGCGAAGAATTCGGCGGCCACGGGAATGATCACGCCATCAGCTGCGGCAAGCGCGTTCACGGTGAGCAGGCCGAGCGATGGCTGGCAGTCGACGATGATGAGATCGTATTCCGACTTGAGCTTGCGCAGCACGCTGTTCAGGATCTGCTCTCGGCCCACTTCGGTGACCAGCTGGACCTCGGCGGCGGACAAATCGATGTTCGCCGGAATCACATCGATGTTCTCGAATGCGGTGTGCTGCACCACATCATGTGGGTCCACGGAAATATCGAACAGCGCGGTGTAAATCGTGTTCTCCACGGTATTCGCGTTGACGCCCAGTCCCACAGTGGCGGCACCCTGCGGATCGAAATCGACGATAAGCACGCGGCGGCCATACTGGGCCAACGCACCGGCAATATTGATGGAGCTGGTGGTCTTACCTACGCCACCCTTCTGGTTGCACATGGCAATGACACGCGCCGGACCGTGCTGTTGCAGCGGTTCGGGTGCGGGGAAGGTTTCGTATTCACGTCCAAGCAAATCGGTAGGCATACTGTCTACCTTATCAACATCCGGGTTCGCTGGGGGTGCAACGACATACGTTCCTGTCATAGGCAGCGTTCCTTGACGGAATGCGCTGTCTTTATCGCGGGTATCTCGCCAGTCGTCCATCGTTGCCCTCGCCCCCTTTGTCGGGAATACCTGCTCGCCCATCCTAATGTACTCGCCGGGCTCGCCTCGGAACACCGTTTTGCCGCTGGTATTCCAGTGTTCCGAGGTTTATGGATCTCGTCTCGTACTATGTCGATGCGCTTACTCGGTGCGCAGTGCGGTGGCCGGGTCTTGCTTGGCTGCCTTACGCGAGGGAATCAGGCCGCCGATCAGCGTGAGCACCACGCTTAGGATCACCAGCACCACGCCACCGGTCACCGGCAGGGCGGCATTGACGTCCGCATTGCCGATGAAGTGGTGTAGCACGGCGTTGATCGGAATATTGAGCAGCACGGTCAAGCCCACGCCCAACAGGCCGGAGCATAGGCCGATGATGCCGGTCTCCGCATTGAACACCTGGGATACGTTGTGCTTCGAGGCACCCATTGCGCGTAGGATGCCGATTTCCTTGGTGCGCTCCAGCACCGAAATGTAGGTGATGATGCCGATCATGATCGAGGAGACGATCAGCGAGACGGACACGAACGCGATAAGCACGTAGGAAATCACGTTAACGATGGTGGTCACCGAACTCATCATGAGCCCAACGTAATCCGTGTAGGTGATCTTGTCTTTCTTCGAGACGGTGTTGTTGTAGTCGGTGATCGCGTCGGCGATGTGGTCCTTGTCTTCGAAGCTGTCGGCGTAGATGTTGATCGAGCTGGGCGCGTCACGACTCACCACACCGAATGCGGCGAGGTTGTCGTCGTAGGTGCCGGTCGACACGTACTGGTCGTAAATCGCGACAAGCACGTCGTTCGAAGCCGTGGCGATATACGCGTCGAAACTGTCGGCGAGCTGCTGTTCGCTCATCGCGGCCATGGCGGCGGCCTGATCGCCGGCACCCGCCGCGCCAGCGACACCTGCAGCACCAGCACCAGCGGCGTCCGATGCGCCCGTGCCGGACTGCTGCCCGGCGCTCATCATCGACTTGGCCATGTTCGCCTTCTGCGTCACGCCCAGCGAAGCCACGTAGGTGCGCGCGTCGGCCACCTTGGTGGCATCGTCCGAGGGCGAGAACGTCATGCCGTTGAGCACGTTCGTGTTCGGGTTGGCCTTCTGATCGGTAACGATGGCGCTGGAGGCCGCACGGTCGATCAAATCATTGGTCAGAGCGCGCGCGTACCCCACACCAGCGGCCAACGGCGTGGCCGAAGCATCCTTCTTCGCCTTGACGACGCCCACCACCTTGAGTTTGGTGGCCGTTTCGAGGCGCTGTTCGATTTCGTCCTTGTCGTTGCCGATGAAACGGTAGTGGCCGTCATCGCCCTTGACGTACTGGTCGGATGCCGGAATCATGTACAGCGTCTGATCGAGGGCCTTAGCATAGTCGATCTTGTCTTGTGGAGTGCTGACCTTGTCGCCGGCGTTAAGCTTGGACATCATCTCGTGGTAATCGGAGGCGGGCAGCAGGCCGAGCTCGTACAGCGTGGTCAGCGGCACGCTGTTGTTGTCGTCAAGCACCAGCACCACCTCGTCCTTGGACTTCGGCCATGAACCGTTGACCACCTGGTAGTTGTCGGTGATGACCTTGCCTACGAGCTTGCTGTCGTCCGCTCCCGGCATGATCTCGTTGAACGAGTCGGGCGCGGCGTTCTCATCGGTTTTGCCGGTCAGCATCGACATCTGCTGCGAGGTGATCGACGAGGTGCCGGACATGCCGGACGAGCTTGTGGACGCCATCTGCGAGGCCATTGAAGTGGAATCGCTGGCACCGATCGTCACGCCGTCCGCATTGACCAGCGTGCCATCGGGGTCGTGGTCGAACACGGAGAATTTCACGTCATACGTGTACTGGATGCCGGTGGAACCCACATACTGGTGAATCTCGCTCTTGGAATTATCCAGGTATTTCTTGAAGCGGGTCAGATTGTTTTCGGTAATCGAACTGGTCAGGCTGGACGCCTGCTTGACGCTGCGGTCGTCCGGGTAGATGCCGTCGGTTTTGTGCGTCTTACCACCGTATCCGTCATCGCCGCCCATCTGTCCGCCCATCATGCTGCTCAGGTCGAAGGTCTGGGAGTCGACGGTGATCGGGTAGGCGGTCATCGTGTCACGCTGGATGTCACTGATGTATGTGTTCACGCCAGTCGACACCGATAGAATCAGCGCGATGCCGATGATGCCGATCGAGCCGGCGAACGAGGTCAGCAGGGTGCGCGCCTTCTTGGTTTTCAGATTGTTGAAGCTCAACGCCAGCGACGTGGCGAACGACATCGACGCGCGGCCCATCGTCTTGTACACGGCCGGCTGTTCGGCCGTCTCGTCCACGACGAACGGGTCGGAGTCGGAGCGGATCACGCCGTCGCGCAGGCTGACGATGCGCGTGGCATATTGTTCCGCAAGTTCGGGGTTGTGGGTGACCATGACCACGAGGCGGTCTTTGGCCACGTCCTTGAGCAGGTTCATGATCTGCACGGACGTGTCCGAATCGAGCGCGCCGGTCGGCTCGTCGGCCAGGACGATGTCCGGGTCGTTGACCAGTGCGCGGGCGATCGCCACGCGCTGCATCTGGCCGCCGGACAGCTGGTTTGGCTTCTTGTTGATATGTTCGCCGAGTCCAACCTTCTCCAGCGCCTTGCGCGCACGCTCGCGACGGTCGGCCTTGCCGATGCCGGAAATCGTCAGCGCGAGTTCGACATTCGACAGAATCGTCTGGTGAGGGATCAGATTGTAGCTCTGGAACACGAAGCCGATGGTGTGGTTGCGGTACGAATCCCAATCGCGATCCTTGTATTGGCGCGTCGAGATGCCGTTGATCACCAAATCGCCGTCGTCATACCGGTCGAGGCCGCCGATGATGTTGAGCAAGGTGGTCTTGCCGGAACCCGAGGGACCCAGAATCGCGACGAATTCGCTGTCGCGTAGGTTCAGGCTGACTTTGTCAAGCGCCTGCTGAACGAAATCACCGGTTTTATAGCGCTTCGAGATCGATTTGATCTGCAGCATGAATACCTCTTCCTGGCTGACGGTTCGCTGTTATGTACTGTATTGTCACGCCTTGAATTTCCGGCCGACTTTGGTGCTCCCCCGCCGCGATTCCGCTATGGGCGGACGCGTCGCAAAATGGTGTGTCTCACCGCGCTCTGGGATGTGAGGTCAGATACGTTTCGATCAGGGTTTCAGGGCTTACGTGCGTGTAGATCTGCGTGGTGGTCACGCTGGCGTGCCCGAGCAGTTCCTGCACGGTGCGCACGTCCGCGCCGCCTTGGATCAGGTGCGTGGCAAAGGAATGGCGCAAGGTGTGCGGATGGAGTGGTTTGGTGATGCCGGCCCGCTCCCCGGTTGCTTTGACGATTTCCCATACCGATTGCCGCGAGATGCGCTTGCCGCGTTTGTTGAGAAACAGTGCGCGCCTCTCGGGAATCTTGGCGCTGGAGCGCTGTTCCAACTCGCCACGCCCCGCATTGAGGTATGCGGTGATGGCCCGGCATGCGTAACTGCCCAATGGCACAAGCCGCTGCTTGGAGCCCTTGCCCATGAGTCGCGCGATGTGCTCGTCCAGGTCGATGTCGTCCAGATTCGCACCGGTGGCTTCCGAGACGCGGCAGCCGGTGGCGTACATGAATTCGAGCAGGGCCTTGTCCCGTAATACCACCGGATCGGTTGAGCCGCCGACTGCCGCCGCGTCGAGCAGACGGGTTACCTCGTCCACGGTGAGTACGTCGGGCAGGGTGCTGGCGCCTTTGGGCGCCTTGACTGCGGCCGAAACATCCGCCGTCACCGCGTGCTGACCGAGCGCGAAACGGTGGAATTCGTGGATCGAGGCCAGTCTTCGGGCTTTGGAGCGGGCGGACTCCCCCGCCTGGTCAAGGGCGGCGATGTAGTCTTCGACGTCTTGTTTGGTTATGGCGTCCGGTTCGTGGATGCCGCGGGTTTCGAGCCAATCAATGTATTTGGCGATGTCGGATTCGTAGGCGGTGACGGTGGCCGTGGCGAGCCCTCGCTCCACGCCGATGTGGACGAGGAACTGCTCGGTGAGTCTGGTGAATCCGTTGGTCATAGTGCCCATGGTACAAAGAAACCCCGCTCGGAAGCGGGGTTTCTAGTGTGAAGTCACGACTTCAAGCAATCAGGCCTCAACCGGAGCGTTGACGTCCTCAGGCAGGGCGGCCTTGGCGGCGTCCACGATGGTCTTGAAGGTGTCCGGGTCGGAGACGGCGATCTCAGCCAGAGCGCGACGATCCAGCTCGATGCCGGCGAGACGCAGGCCCTGGATGAAGCGGTTGTAGGTGATGCCCTCAGCGCGGACGGCAGCATTGATGCGCTGGATCCACAGCTTGCGGAAGTCGCCCTTGCGAGCCTTGCGGTCACGGAAGTTGTAGTTAAAGGAGTGCAGCAGCTGTTCCTTGGCCTTGCGGTACAGGCGGGAGCGCTGGCCACGGTAGCCGGAAGCCCTCTCGAGAACAACGCGACGCTTCTTGTGGGCGTTCACTGCGCGCTTGACACGTGCCATAAT
>OKVL01000937.1_pt1 | contig 14217 bp, 8 predicted proteins | sample 1606791 | NCBI WGS metagenome assembly OKVL01 (sample SAMN03281006, study PRJEB24777) | human gut metagenome | isolation source: fecal sample PR165 from 1 month old male Malay infant, vaginally delivered...
GCTGATAGAAACAGAAGCCACTGGAGCACCTCAAAAACACCATCATACACTAAATCAGTAAGTTGGCAGCATCACCGTGATTCTTACACCTGGACCGATAACTTCATGAACGGCCGTGCTAACGGTCTGGCAACCTACCGTAATACAGATTTCTTCGGTCTGGTGGAAGGTCTGAATTTTGCGCTGCAGTATCAGGGTAATAATGAAGGTTCCAACGCTGATGAAGATCAGGAAGGCACCAAAAACGGTCACAACGACGTGCGCTTCCAGAACGGTGATGGATTCGGTATTTCTTCCTCTTATGACTTTGACTTCGGTCTGAGCCTTGGCGCAGCGTACTCCTCTTCTGATCGCACCAATGAACAAGAAGGATTAGGCCATAACAGCGCGCTTATCGCTGGCGGTGAAAAAGCAGACGTGTGGACTATTGGCGCTAAATACGATGCTAACAACATCTATCTGGCGATGATGTATGCGCAAACTCGTAACATGACGCCATATGGCGATTATGGTATTGCTGATGAGACGCAAAACTTCGAAGCCGTTGCACAGTATCAGTTCGACTTCGGTCTACGTCCTTCCCTGGCATGGGTTTACTCCAAAGGTAAAGACATGACTTATCCGGGTAACCACAGCCACCCACAGGGTCAGCACGGTGATATGGATCTGGTGAACTATATCGATCTTGGCATGACCTACAGCTTCAATAAAAACTTCTCCACATACGTTGATTACAAAATCAACCTGCTGGATAACGATGAATACTTCTATGAAGCCAATGGCATCTCTACTGATGACATCGTTGGCGTAGGCATGACCTATCAGTTCTAACCCCCCTAAAAACACCAAAGGCCGCAATCGCGGCCTTTTTTCTTTCTGAAGATCTTACGGCGCTTCCTGCAGCGCCACGCGGATAAACCCGTTATTCTGCGCCAGCAGCTCATGGGCTTTCCACGCATCCAGCCCTGTCAGCACCATCAGTACCGCCGTTTTACAGTGATGGTTACAGGCTTCCAGCGCCGCTTTTGCCTGCGCCCGGGTGCATCCCCCCGCTTCCATCACAATGGCGATTTGCCGTTCCGCCCAGTGGGTATTGCTTGCCTCAAGATCCACGCGCAGGTTGCTGTAGACGCGCCCGGTACGAACGGCCAGCCCGGTGGCGATCATCGAGAGGATCATTTTTTGCGCAATCCCGGCTTTGGTGTTGAGATAACCAGCCACAACGTCAGGCCCCAACTCTGGCGCGATGACCATGCTCGCCAGCAGTGCTGCTTCACTTTGCGCATCGCTGGTTATAATCGCCACCGGCGAACCCAGCGACCAGGCATGCCGCATGGCGCCCCAGACCCACGGCGTTTTTCCGCTGACGCTCACCGCCAGCATCATATCGTGTTCACCAAAGTTGATGGCCTGCAGGTCGGCTACACCGCGCTCGTAACTCCCTTCCCCCTCTTGCGGCGTCACGGCAATCACCGGGGTTTTGCCCGGCGCATAGTCATCGGCGACCTGTTGCGCGACGCAGCCCGACGGCCCCGCGCCGACAATCACCAGGCGTCCCCCGTGGTTAAGGGTCGCGGCGGCGTTATCCACCACGCGGGCAAGCGCAGGTAAACACGGGGTGATGGCAGCAGAAATGAGTGCATCATCCTGGTGAATGACTTTCAGCATGTCCAGCGTGGACAATCTATCAATATTCATCGTGCTGGCGTGCCGTCTTTCCTTGACCGAACCGGTAAGCATAATGCTCATAAACAGCCTCCTTATTATGAGTACCCACACACTATAAAGTGTTTTATATAGATGACCTGCGAGGGGGGTCACGAAAAGAGGACCCAATCCTCGCTTTTACATGGCTTTAAGAAAAGCGCGTCATCGGCGATAATTACCCCCTTTCTTTATCATCGCGGAGTGTTGATGAGCGATTTGCAGCCTTTCCTTCCGACGCGCAAGCGCCCCATGAAACTCAATACACTGGTCACGCTGATGGTGTGCGCGATTATCGGTTCAGTCCTGCTGGTGGTCTTTGCGCTCTATTCGGTGCAGATCACCCGGGCAACACGCGATGATGTCAAAGACACCGCGCTCGGCATTGCCCGCACCCTCGCCGATAGCCCCGAGATCCAGCGCGGCCTGATGCAGGCACCGCAGGAGAATATTATTCAGCCCATCGCCCAGGCGGTGACGAAACGAAACGATCTGCTGTTCACCGTGGTCACCGATATGCGCGGGATCCGCTATTCACACCCGAACGAGGCGCTGCTGGGGCTGCATTTTATCGGCGATGATTTGAACCCGGCCCTGGAAGGCAAAGAGAACGTCTCCGTTAACCGTGGCGCCCTCGCCGAAGCGCTGCGCGTTTTTACGCCCGTCTATGATAGCCAGCACGAACAGATCGGTGTGGTCGTGGTCGGTATCTCCCTCAAAAAAGTGGAAGATCAGATTTCCCGTGGCCGACTCAACGCCGTCTGGACCATTTTGTTCAGTATTTTTATGAGTTCTATGGCGATTTGGGGCCTGGTGCGGGTCCTGAAACGCATCCTGTTCGGACTCGAACCTTACGAAATATCCGCCCTGTTTGAACAGCGCCAGGCGATGCTGCAGTCGCTGCGGGAAGGGGTGCTGGCGGTCGATATTCACGGGCGCGTGACGATGATCAACCACACCGCCAGAGAGATACTCCTCCTGCCCTCCGGCAAGCAGAGCGAAAACGCCAGCGCTCCCCTGCTGGCCAGCCTGCGGGACGTGTCAAAAACGGGCGTTGCGCGTCAGGATCAGGAGATCAGCTGTAACGGGCGGCTGCTGCTGTGCAACATGGTGCCGGTGAAAAGCCAGGATCGGGTGATAGGCGCCATCACCACCTTCCGCGATAAAACCGAGATCAGCCAGCTGATGCAGCGTATCGACGGCATGGTCAATTACGTCGACGCCCTGCGCGCCCATACGCACGAGTTTATGAACAAGCTGCATGTGATCCTGGGTCTGCTGAACATTAAGCGCTACGACAAGCTTGAAGAGTACATCCTCCAGACGGCGCATAATTATCAGACCGATATTGGCACCATCCAGAGCAAGGTGAAATCCCCGGTGATCGCCGGGTTCCTGCTGGGTAAAATCAACCGGGCGAAAGAGGCCGGGATCAGCCTCACCCTCGCAGATGAATGCCAGATCCCGGATACCGCCAGCGAAGAGCAGGTCGCGGTGCTGGTCACCGTGCTCGGCAACTTAATTGAAAACGCGCTGGACGCGATGGAAGGCCAGCCGGAAGGTGAGATCACCCTGCTGCTGCACTATCAGAACGGCTGGCTCAGCTGCGAAGTCAGCGATGACGGTCCGGGTATTGATCCCGACCAGCTGGAGACTATTTTTACTAAAGGCTTCTCAACAAAAGGTGAAAACCGCGGCGTTGGGCTGTTCCTTGCCCGTCAGCAAATTCAGAACCTCGGCGGAGACATTACCGTCGAATCTGAACCTGGCGTATTTACCCAATTTTTTGTTCACATCCCCTGGGATAGCGAGAGGAATATCGCGTGATAAATGTATTAATTGTCGATGATGACGCCATGGTAGCCGACCTCAACCGTCTGTACGTCAACCGTGTTGAAGGCTTTAGCTGCTGCGGCGTCGCCTCCACGCTGAACCAGGCCGAGGCCGTGATTAACGACCCGAATCAGCCAGTGGATCTGGTGCTGCTGGATGTCTATATGCAGCAGGACAACGGGCTGGATCTGCTGCCGGTTATCCGCGCATCCGGTCGTCCGATTGATGTCATCATGATCTCCTCGGCTGCCGATGCCGCGACCATTCAGACCTCTATCCACTACGGCGTGGTGGATTATCTGATTAAACCGTTCCAGTTCCCGCGCTTTGAAGAGGCGCTGAACAGCTGGAAGGCAAAGCACAGCCTGATGGGCTCGCACCAGTATTATGAGCAGGCGGACGTTGACCGGCTGATCCACGGCGGGGCGCCGGAACTGGCGGATAACAAAAAGCTGCCGAAAGGGTTAACGCCGCAGACGCTGCGTACCATCTGCCAGTGGATTGACGCCCATCCGGAAACCGAGTTTTCCACCGATGACCTGGCAAGCGCCGTTAATATCTCCCGCGTCTCCTGCCGTAAGTACCTGATATGGCTGGCGCAGATCAATATCCTGTTCACCAGCATTCACTACGGCGCCACCGGGCGTCCGGTGTATCGTTATCGTCTCCAGCCGGAGCAGACGGGCCTGCTCAAGCAGTACTGTCAGTAACGCGGTAGTCGTTATCCAGCAGGGTAAAACGGAAGTGGTGCGCTGAAGAGAGCACCACTTCTTTTGTTTTGGTGACAAAAATAGCTTCAATATCGGGGCGCGAGCGCAGGGCCGCACAGCCCTTCTCCACGCCCATGCCATACATCAGCGTGGTCCAGATATCGCCATCAATGGAATCTGTCGAAATGATGGTCACACTGTCCAGTTCGTTATCCAGCGGGTATCCGCTGCGCGGATCGAGAATGTGGTGATAGCGTTTGCCGTTTTGTTCAAAGTAGCGTTCATAAGTGCCGGACGTCACCACGGAGCGGTTCTCTACCGTCATGGCGCCGATCAGTTCATCACCGGCAAACGGTTTTTTGAGCCCTACGCTCCAGCCCCCTTCCGGCGAGCCTAACGTCTGGATATTCCCCCCGAGGTTGATCAGCCCGAGTTCAGCGCCCTCTTTGCGCAGGTAATCCCGCACCCTGTCGGCGATATAGCCTTTGGCGATGGCCCCGAGGTCGATCTCCATGCCTGCCCGGGTCAGGAACACGCTGCTGCTGGCGTCATCCAGTACCACATCCTCAGGACGGGTAATCGTAAGCAGGGTCGCAATCTCATCGGCTGGCGGTACGCTGTCGCCGCGAAACCCGATTTTCCAGCGCTTCACCAGCGGGCCGATGGCCAGGTTAAACGCACTGTCTTTAAGGAGGCTTGCCGCTTTCGCGCAGCGAATCAGCTCAAACACCGGACGGCTGACGCTGACCGGATGCTGCCCCGCAGCATGGTTGATATCCATCACCTGCGAGTGGGCACGGTTGACGGTGAGCAGGTCTTCGTACTGTTTGATCAGGCGAAACACGCGGGATGCGAGGGCTTCGTCATGGGAGAAGAGTTTCAGGAGGATGGGAGAGCCCATCTGGACGGCGGAGTAACTGTAGACGCGGGTGTCATCAGGCATGGCATGTCTCCTCAGATATCGCCCCGGCCAGCACCGCGCCGCCGGGGAGAGTGCCGGATGCGCGCATCCGGCTTACAGAACAGGAGCCTTACATTCTTTTCGAACGCATCGCCGCCTGATGTCCGGCAAGGGTACCAAAAATAATGATATCTGCCACCGCGTTACCGCCGATACGGTTACCGCCGTGGATCCCGCCAACCACTTCACCGGCGGCAAACGCCCCTGGCAGCACGTTGTGGTTGCTGTCCAGCACGCAGGTATCGGTGTTGATGGTCACGCCGCCCATGGTGTGGTGCACGCCCGGCGCAATCTGAATGGCGTAGAACGGCCCTTCGTTGATCGGCGCACGCAGCGCGGTGGTACGGCCAAAGTCGTCATCGTGCTGTTTTTCCACGAAGCCGTTGTAACGCTCCAGAGTGGCCAGGAACGCGTGGTAATCCATTCCCAGCGCCTCTGCCAGGGCTTTTGGCGAGCTGGCGCTGGTCACGAAACCTTTGGCAATGTACTCATCCGCGGCTTTGTTTTTGGCACGAACATGCTCGTCAAAGACGATGTAAGCGTATTTCTCCGGCAGCGCGATGATCTGCGCCGAGACTTTATCGCGGGTTTCCATCTCATTGAAGAAACGGTTCCCCTGCTGGTTCACCAGAATCGCCCCGCCCCCGCGGATGGATTCGGAAATCAGATACGAGGTTTTCTGCTCAACGGTCGGGTGGATCTGGATCTCGCCCATATCCACCGTGCCGGCACCGATACGCTCCAGCAGCGCGATACCGCCACCGGTCGCCCCTTTGTGGTTGGTGGTCACGAAACCTTCGAGGTCCGGACGGTATTTCACCACCATCTGGCTGTTGGCGCTGAAGCCGCCGGTGGCGACAATCACGCTTTTGGTAGCCACGCTGATCGTTTCGTTCTCTTCGGTGGTCAGACGCACGCCGGTCACTTCGCCGTTCTCGAAAATAATGTCGCTGACGGAGGTATCGAGCATCACTTCGATGTTGCGTTTGTTGACGTTACGCACCAGGCCGCTGATCAGGTAGCCGCCGACCGCAGAACCGTCTTTTGGACGGTGGGTACGGTCAATGCTCATCCCACCGGTGGTGGTGATGTCGTTGAGCATAATGCCGCGGGTTGCCAGCCACTCAATCGCCTGTGGCGCATTCTCCACGAAGCGACGCAGCAGTTCAGGGTTGTTCTTGTTACCGCCCCCTTTCAGGCTCTCCTGGTAGAACAGCTCTTTGCTGTCCTGAATGCCTTTCACCCGCTGGAAGCGCGTCTCTGCGGCGTTCATCCCGGCAGAGGCTTTAATGGTGTTCCCGCCGATGGTGGGCATTTTCTCGACGATCAGCACGCTCGCCCCTTCGTCATGGGCCTGGATGGCTGCGGCCAGACCGGCACCGCCGCTCCCAACCACCACCACATCAACGCTGCGGGTTGCGTTCGGGTCAGCGCCCTCTTCTGCGGCCCGCGCTTTGCTGGATTTCAGCATCGCTTTAGAGACCGCTTTTTTCACCGCCTCGCTCTGGCTGGTGGCACCAGTGATGGCGTCCACGTGCGGGGTATTGGCATCCAGAATGCGGGAACGAATCTCTTCAAAGCTGGTGACAAACTCAACGTCGTCACCCGGGCCAGAGGCCAGCTCAATATCGGCGATGCGATCGGTTTCCAGGCTGACGTTTATCACCAGCTCGTTCGCCTCGTCCTGCACCTTCTCGGTGAACGTGCCCGGTTTGAATTTCGATTCGCCCATGCTCATGTCGCGGATCATCGCTTCCACCAGCGAGAAACGCCACAGCGGTTCAGGAATGCTCAGCGCCTCGCGTTTGGAGCTGTCCATAAACAGCTCCAGGGTTTCCCCGGCCGCGATGCGGTCAGTCCAGTCCGGGTAAGCAATGGTGGCGCGGCCAACGGCGATCAGATCGTAACCGTGGTCCAGCGCTTCACAGGCATCGGCAGCATTCACCACGCCGCCCACGCCCATGACCGGGATCTGCGCCAGGGTTTCAGAACGCATGGCGCAGTATTTTTCGATAAGCGGCGTCGGGTCCTGGGTATCTACGATGGAAGGACGCAGGGTGGCGCCCACGGAGAAGTGCAGGTAGTCCACACCGCGCGCCGCCAGTTTTTCCAGCAGGTACATGGTGTCTTCAAAGCGGATCCCTGGGACTTCCAGCTCTTCAGGGGAGAAACGGTAACCAATAATGAACGCATCGTCCGCGTACTGGCGCACCATTTTGTGGGTAATGTCCAGTACCGCCAGCGGGAATCTGGCGCGGTTGTCGCGGCTGCCGCCCCACTCGTCGTCGCGCTGGTTAGAGTTTGGCGAGTAGAACTGCTGAATCAGATAGGTGTTTGCCCCGTGAATTTCCACGCCGTCGAAACCGGCCTGGATGGCGCGGCGCACTGCTTCACCAAACTTGCCGATCATGCCTTCCACTTCTTCAGTGGTCAGCGCAACCGGTGTGGCCGCACCGTCACGCGGCGCAGCGACGGCGCTTGGGCCCACCGGCGTGCGGCCACCGATCAGTTTCGGGTCAACCATACGGCCGCCGTGGTAGATCTGCAGCAGGGCTTTCGAACCTTTGGATTTAATCGCCTCGGCGATTTTCGCCAGCCCGGCGATTTTCTCGTCGTTATCGATGCCAATCGCGCCCGGGAAAGCGAGACCGAGATCGTCGACGAAGCAGCACTCCACAATAATGGTCCCAATGCTGCCGGAACGGGCCCGGTAGTACTCCACCAGCTCGCTGGTGACCGTGCCGTCGTAATAGCCGGTACAGGTGGTCATTGGTGCCATTAACAAACGGTTTTTCAGTTCAGTACCATTCGGTAATGTGAAGGGAGTCAGAATGCGTTCGTTAGTGCTCATAATAGAAACTCCAAACTTTTAAAAATTAAGAATTCGTTATCGGATTGGTTTTTTATTTCGTCGTTATTTGCCGATGTCATGATATTAATATAATGATTTTTTTAGTTTCTAAAGCTATTACGTTAGTTAATAAACTATTTAATCCCTTCGATAACATTAATAACACATTGGTGTTAGCGATTGTGATTCAGGTATTCACATTAATTTAAAATCCGTTAAATTTTTAAAGGTAAGACCATTTCACCAGTAACAATAAAAATCTATGTTTTTCAACAAAATACCAAATTACCCACTGCGCAATTGTTACAGGATTGATAAAAGCACTTAAGAAATTACCTAATACCCACATACGCCTGAGTGGTTATTAATAAAAGCACAAAAATAACGCTGCAATTCTCTTTTTTTGATCGCGATCAATAGTTATGGCATCCAAAAGCGCAATATAAAAACATCATCAATTTTTAATTTAGCGCAATCAAAAATGCGTTAAATCGCTATTACTGAAAATACAAAACCGCACCTTTAATAACTAAAAAAAGCAAAGAAACTTAAGAAAGCGAATTTGTCTTTTCACTGCGACCGAATTCTTGACAACTTAAGACGTGAAACTATGAATACAAAAACTGCTGTAACGCCCCCTGTGGCGAATCAGGCATCAAATGGAAAAGCAAAACGACTGCTGATGATGGCACTGCCCGTCATTGTCGCCGTACTGCTGCTGTTTGTTCCGGTACCGGAAGGACTGCCGCCTTACGCGTGGCACTACTTCGCTATCTTTGTTGGCGTGATCGTCGGCCTGATCTTCGAACCCCTGCCGGGCGCGGTGATCGGCCTGACCGGCGTCGTGGCGATTGCGCTCTGCAGCCAGTGGGTGCTGTTCAGCCCCGATCAGCTGGCCGACCCGAAATTCAAGCTGGCTGGCGCCTCCTTTAAATGGGCGGTGAGCGGGTTTGGTAACTCGACCGTCTGGCTGATTTTCGGTGCCTTTATGTTTGCCGCAGGCTACGACAAAACCCGCTTCGGTCGCCGTCTGGCGCTGATTCTGGTGAAGTATCTCGGCCGTCGCAGCCTGACGCTCGGTTACGCCATTACCTTCGCGGACCTGCTGCTGGCACCGTTTACCCCGTCCAACACCGCGCGCAGCGGCGGGACCATCTACCCGATCATCGCTAACCTGCCGCCGCTGTACGGTTCAAAACCGAACGACCCAAGCGCGCGTAAAATTGGTTCGTACCTGATGTGGGTAGCCATCACCGCGGCCTGTATCACCAGTTCAATGTTCCTCTCCGCCCTTGCGCCGAACCTGCTGGCGCTGGCGCTGGTGAAAAGTACAGTGGGGATTGATATCTCCTGGGGAACCTGGTTCCTGGCCTTCCTGCCGCTGGGCATCCTGCTGATTCTGACCATGCCGCTGCTGGCCTACTGGTTCTACCCACCTGAAGTCAAAGTGAATAACGAAGTGCCGCTGTGGGCGACCCGCGAGCTGGAAAAACTCGGCAAACTGTCCCGCAATGAAATTCTGCTGCTGGTGTTCGTCTGCTGTGCCCTGCTGATGTGGATCTTCGCTGCCGCGTGGATTGAACCGGCGATGGCCGCCCTGCTCATCGTGGGTCTGATGTTATGGACCGGTGTGCTGGAGTGGAACGATATCACCGGTAATAAAGCCGCATGGAACACCTTCGTCTGGTTCGCCACCCTGGTGGCGCTGGCGGACGGCCTCTCCTCGACCGGCTTTATCAGCTGGCTGGGTAAAGAAGGCGGTCTGCTGATGAGCGGTATCTCGCCGGGCGTTGCCACCATCGTGCTGCTGCTTGCGTTCTACCTGCTGCACTACCTGTTTGCCAGCACCACCGCGCATACCACGGCGCTGCTGCCAGCGATGCTGACCATCGCCTCCACCATTCCGGGGATGAATATGGAAGTTTTCGTTCTGCTGATGGTGACCTCACTGGGCGTGATGGGGATCATCACCCCGTACGGTACGGGTCCAAGCCCGATTTACTACGGTAGCGGCTACCTGCCAACCAAAGACTACTGGCGCCTGGGCACTATCTTCGGTGCCATCTTCCTGGCGGCCCTGCTGCTGATTGGTTATCCGTGGATGTCCATGATGTTCTGATTCCTGACCGCCGGACGTTTCCTCCGGCGGTTTTATTTTTGTGGAGCAATACTATGTCGAATAAACCGTTTATTTATCAGAACCCCTTCCCTCTCTCCCATGACGACACCGAATACTATCTGTTGACCAAAGAGCATGTCTCCGTTGCCGAGTTCGACGGTCAGGAGGTCCTGAAGGTCGAGCCTGAAGCGCTGACCCTGCTGGCACAGCAGGCATTCCACGATGCGGCCTTTATGCTGCGCCCATCGCACCAGAAGCAGGTTGCCGCGATTCTCAACGACCCGGAAGCCAGCCAGAACGACAAATACGTTGCCCTGCAGTTCCTGCGCAACTCTGAAATCGCGGCCAAAGGCGTGCTGCCAACCTGTCAGGATACCGGCACGGCTATCATCATGGGTAAAAAAGGCCAGCGCGTCTGGACCGGCGGCGGGGATGAAGCCGCGCTGAGCCAGGGCGTGTACAACACCTACATCGAAGATAACCTGCGTTACTCCCAGAACGCCGCGCTGGATATGTATAAAGAGGTCAACACCGGCACCAACCTGCCGGCACAGATCGATCTCTACAGTGTCGACGGCGACGAATACAAATTCCTCTGCATGGCAAAAGGCGGCGGCTCGGCCAACAAAACCTACCTCTATCAGGAAACCAAAGCGCTGATCACCCCGGCGAAGCTGAAAAACTATCTGGTGGAGAAAATGCGCACCCTGGGTACCGCGGCCTGTCCGCCTTACCATATTGCCTTCGTGATTGGCGGAACCTCCGCGGAAGCGACGCTGAAAACGGTGAAGCTGGCCTCCACCCGCTACTACGACGCCCTGCCCACCGAGGGGGACGAACACGGCCAGGCGTTCCGCGATGTTCAGCTCGAACAGGAACTGCTCCAGGAAGCGCAGAACCTGGGTCTGGGTGCGCAGTTTGGTGGTAAATACTTCGCTCACGATATCCGCGTGATCCGTCTGCCGCGCCACGGTGCCTCCTGCCCAATCGGCATGGGTGTCTCCTGCTCCGCAGACCGTAACATCAAAGCGAAAATCAACCGCGACGGGATCTGGATTGAAAAACTGGAACACAACCCGGGTCAGTACATTCCTGAATCGCTGCGCCAGCAGGGCGAAGGCGACGTGGTCAGCATCAACCTGAACAAGCCGATGAACGAGATCCTGGCGCAGCTTTCCGCGCACCCGGTCAGCATCGGCGGCCCGGCGGCGGTACTGGCGCAAAACAGCATCAAGAGCCTGGAGTGCGTGGCGTATCCGGAACTGGGAATGGAAGCCATCTGGAAAATCGAAGTGGAGAACTTCCCGGCGTTTATCCTGGTGGATGACAAAGGTAACGACTTCTTCCAGCAGATCCAGAACAAACAGTGCCAGGGATGTTCACAGCGCTGAGCGTTTCCATAGTGCCGGCAGCCGCGACAACGTTTGATTGATCCGCTCACGCTTGTCGCTGCCCGGCTTCCAGATAGTGACCATCGTCTGACTTATCCCCTGGCTGCCCACTTCGGTGGGCAGCCTTTTTACGTTTTTCCACTGCGTCGCATGAAGATGGGTCGGCAAAAAGCCCCAGCCACAGCCCTGCTCCAGCAGGCCGCGCAGCATCTCAATTTCATTAGTGAAAAGGGTATGCCCGGCAATTTGCAGACGACGGGCAACCGGTTCATCTGACGCGGCATGCATAACCACCTGCGGAACCAGAGAGAGATCGAGCAGCGAAACCGGCGTGGCAACCTTCGCAAAAAGCGCGTCTGCGGCGTAAAAATCCATGTCGATGGCTCCCAGAGCCCGCCACTCCATCTCATTACCCACGCTGCGGTTGCGCGCCTGGCAGATACCTAAATCCGCCTCTCCGCTCGCCAGCAGGGCTTCGGCCTCGTCACGCGACGCGCTGGTCAGGCTCAGGCGTATTTTTTGTGCCGCCATTTCTGCAATCAGCGCCTGCAGAAAAGCCCGGGGAGTGAACGGATCGTAAACAAGGGCAATGTCCTGCATCGCGCTGTCCGGCACCGCTCTGGCAAAGGCCTCAAAGGCTTTCACCTGACGCATCAGCAGGTGCGCCTGTCGCTGAAGCTGTTCCCCTTCAGGCGTTAGCCGCACGCTGCGTCCCTCGCGCAGGAACAGGGCATAACCCAGCCCGTCCTCAAGAAAATCGATCAGATCGCGCAGGGTCGTACGGTCTTTATCGAGCTTAATGGCCGCCTTCATCAGGCTGCCGTGCTCTGCCACCGCAGTAAACGCCTCCAGCTGGGCAAATGAATAGACCATCGCCTCCTCTCCCTTCATTCCGTTTTCAGGGGAATTTCCCCCATAATCCGTTTTTTATTATAGGGCGCGGCTTCTTAAACTGAAGTCCTTCCTGAACCAAACGAGATAAACATGAAAAACAAAACGTTAAACCGCAGCCTGCTCGCCGCACTGGTGGTCAGCAGCCTCTTATCCCCTGCCGTTATGGCTGCCTGTCACGGCACCGACCTCAACCAGTGCCCTGCACCGTTTGACGCAACCCTTCCCGACACACACAGCATGCTCACCTGGAGTCAGGCGGATCGCGTGGTGGGCTTTCGTAACGACTATCGCAACTACGCGGGCGATGTTTTCCGCCACGGAAAGGCCACGCCGCTGCTGGCAGCGGAGAAACCGCTTACCGACGCCCGCTATCAGGTTAATGGCAAGACCTATACTCTCCAGGATTACGTGAAGCGCCAGAACGTCAGCGGCATGCTGGTGCTGAAGGACGGCAAAATTGCATGGAAATATCTGGGTGAAGGCAATACCGATTCCACGCTCTGGACATCACGTTCGGTGGGGAAATCCGTGGTCTCTGGGCTGGTCGGGGTCGCCCTTAAAGAGGGCAAAATCCACTCCCTTGACGATCTTATCACCCGCTACGAACCCGATTTAAAAGGCACGGCGTGGGATGGCGTGACGCTGAGACAGCTGATCACTCACACCTCGGGCGTGGCGTGGAACGAAGACTACACCAACCCACAGTCTGATTTCGCGCAGCTCACCGAATGCGAAGCGAAGCCGGGCACCTACGACTGCGTGCGTAAGCTGGTGAAGGGATTACGTCGGGAACACCCGGCCGGAGAGAACTGGTCCTATTCATCGGGTGGCGCGTGGCTGCTGGGTGACGTGCTGGAGCGCGCCACCGGTATGACGCTGGCGGCGTACCTGGAGAAAAGCATCTGGCAGCCGTACGGGATGGCGAACGACGGCGTATGGCATGCCTACCGTAAAGGCCAGCACGATGTCGGCGCGCACGGCTTTAACGCCACGCTGGAAGACTGGGGCCGCTTCGGCGAATTTATCCTGCATAACGGTACGCTCCCTTCGGGCAAACAGATCCTGCCTGACGGCTGGGTAAAAGAGTCGTCAGACTGGACGCAGGCGAAAGGTTCCGTCTCAGACGCGCATCCGAAAGGGTTGTACGGCTATCAGTGGTGGAATAACGAGGTGCCCGCCACGGCAAAAGACGTTAAGCCCGCGCCAGAGGATTCCCTGAAAGATTCACTCTGGGCGCTGGGGATTTTTGGCCAGATGATTATGGTGAATCAAAAGGAAAACCTGGTGATCGTCCAGTGGTCCACCTGGCCGCAGGCGGAGCCGTCTTTCAGCGCCCAGCCGCTGGAAGCGTCGCTGATGTTTAGCGCGATTGCGCAGGCGCTGCGCTGAATAGAGCGCTCTGTCAGTTTTGCCCGGCGGCGCTACGCTTGCACGGGCCTACAAAATTCACAGGTCGGGTAAGCGAAGCGCCACCCGACAAGAGCAGCGGCTACTCTGCCCTTCTGCGCGATATCACAAAATGGCGATATCAGCCACTTAGCGAATTATGGTGAATGAAAAATCAATGAATTGTTAAGTTATTGTTAGGTATGTAAATCCCGGTCAACGTCCTGTCATTGATGTGCAGCACGCATCAGTTCATGCGTGATTTGCGCTTATTAATTTCCGTTTAATGCGCCAGTTTTCAGAAACAGACGGACAACACGTCAATAATAAACTGGAGACGACCATGATTTCCTCAACCCCACCTGCAA
>OKVL01000975.1_pt1 | contig 13681 bp, 10 predicted proteins | sample 1606791 | NCBI WGS metagenome assembly OKVL01 (sample SAMN03281006, study PRJEB24777) | human gut metagenome | isolation source: fecal sample PR165 from 1 month old male Malay infant, vaginally delivered...
CTCTGGCTGCCGTTACGCATGGCGATCATCGGTTTAATAAAGGCGATTTCTTCCGGCGTCGCCAGAATATACACGGCGTCAACACGGCCACTGCCCCCGGTGATTTGCGCATCGGTGGGCGCTGCCGGGATCGTCAGACCGCCAATCGTCACGCCAGGCTGCGCAGGTACAGAAGAGGCTACCGGGCTGCCCGTCAGGGAAATACCCGCGCCGCCGTTGACACCCATTTTCAGCTCAGCCGTAGAGCCGAACTTCTGCTGCAGCACTACGCCGCCGCCCAGTTTTTGCCATTCCTGCGCAAAAGCATTAGCCACGCGATCGCCTAACGAACTGCGTGGGATCAACAGCAGCGGCGTCTGTTTGCCTTGATCGCGGATGTGGCGTGCGGCATCGCGCGCTTCATCTTCTGGCGACAGGGCAAAGTAACAAACATTCGCCAGATTCTGTACGGACTCAGGCTGGTTAAGCGCCAGGACGTTTAATGGCGTATTGCTTTTCATCAGCTCTTCAACATTATTCTTCAACAGCGGGCCTACCACGATGCTGGCGCCATCCTGCTGAACCTGGGCCAGGATCTGATTTAGCGGCTGCGATGAGGTGTCGTAGATTTTCAGCTCAGCGGACGGATTTGCCGGCGCGCTGGCGATAGTTGGTTGTGCTGGCGCCGTTGGCTGTGGGGCTGTAGTTTCTGGCTGCGCAGGCGTCTCGTTGGTCAGATCGCTTACTGACGCCTGAGAAGGGCTGGCAACACCGTCAGTCGTTTGCGGCTGATCCGTGGTCGTCACAGCAGAGGCATCCGCAGCAGGCGCGGCGGTAACAGGAGCGGCTACCGGCTGAGTGCCCATGTTTTTCGCGGCTTCAAAGCCTTGCTGAATAGTACGACCAAATACAGCGGCCTGACCGTTCAGCGGCAGCAGCAGGGCAATCTTGCTGGTGGAAGCTGGCTTAAAGCTCTGCACGTTAACCAACTGCGTTGGCAGCAGTTTTGCTCCCGGGTTTTGCGGGTAACGTTTTTGCCAGTCGGCAATACCGGCTTTCATCATGTCCGGGTCGTTACGGTTATCGAACCAGACGCGCTGGAGGTCCAGCCAGCCTTGCAGTACGTTTTCATCCGCATTGATGACCAGCGTCTGCGCTTGCTCCTGGGTCATGGACGACAGCGCCTGCCAGGTTGCATCGATGTTTTTCTGTTTAGCGTTCGCGGCAAGCAGTGGTTCCTGGGCGATCAGGGCGCGCAGCAGCGACAGCGACGGGCGACCCTGATTGGCGTCGATTTGCGCCTGCCAGTAACGCGCCTGCTGGTTTTGGTCGAAATCGGCGGGCGTGAGTTTATCCAGCAGGGCCTGGGCTCCCGCGACATCTTTCTGCGCGAGCTTGATCTCGACGGCCAGCAGTGACTGCTCACGACGCTGGGCATCGTTTAGCTTCTGCGGTAACTGGTTGAACAATTCGATAGCCTGCTGGCTCTTGCCTTCTTTCAGCAGTGCACGAATGGCGAGTAATTGCCAGTTGGTCTTGCTATCATCTGAACTTTGCTGCATCTGTTGCAGATAAAAGCCGGAATCAGCCTGCGCAGTGCCCTGCATATGGGCTGCACTCTGGTCTGGCGCCTGGGTGCCACAGCCTGCGAAAATCAATGCTGCCAGAATGACTGGTAGCGCGCGCGCGGCTTTCAAACGAGAAAATGTTGAGGGTACCATACTGTATCCAGTGATATTTTTTTACGCAATGCTCAATATTAAATCGGCAATACGGACGACACAATGAAACAACACGAATCGGCGGATAATTCTCAAGGCCAACTCTTTATTGTACCTACTCCTATCGGAAATTTGGCTGATATTACCCAACGAGCGCTCGAAGTTTTACAAGCCGTTGATTTAATTGCCGCTGAAGACACCCGTCATTCAGGATTATTGTTACAACACTTCGCGATTAACGCCCGTTTGTTTGCCTTACACGATCACAATGAGCAACAAAAAGCCGAGACGCTGGTGGCAAAGCTCAAAGAAGGGCAAAACATCGCGCTGGTTTCTGATGCCGGAACGCCGCTGATTAACGATCCGGGCTACCATCTGGTGCGCACCTGTCGCGAAGCAGGTATCCGCGTGGTGCCGCTGCCTGGCCCGTGTGCGGCGATTGCCGCGCTGAGCGCTGCCGGTCTGCCGTCTGACCGTTTTTGCTATGAGGGTTTTCTGCCTGCCAAATCGAAAGGCCGCCGCGATGCGATGAAAGCCATTGAGGCAGAACCGCGTACGCTTATTTTTTATGAATCCACTCACCGTTTACTGGATAGTCTGGAAGATATGGTCGCCGTCTGGGGAGAATCCCGTTATGTGGTGCTGGCGCGCGAACTGACCAAAACCTGGGAAACCATACACGGCGCGCCGGTCGGCGAACTACTGGCGTGGGTCAAGGAAGATGAAAACCGTCGTAAGGGCGAAATGGTGCTGATTGTCGAAGGACATAAAGCGCAGGAAGATGACCTCCCGGCTGATGCGCTGCGTACGCTGGCGTTGTTACAAAAAGAGCTGCCGCTGAAGAAAGCGGCGGCGCTGGCAGCGGAAATCCACGGCGTGAAAAAGAATGCGCTGTATAAGTACGCGCTGGACCAGCAGGGGGAGTAAGAGTGAGCACCTACCAACCACCTTTCGTCGTCACTCCATTGATCCTTAATCAAGTCATTGAAATTGGTGAGTTGATGGGGCATTGGGCCGCGATGGCTGGTAGGGCATCTCCTCTTTTGCGCAAAGAAAATCGTATTCGCACCATTCAGGCCTCTTTAGCGATTGAGCATAATTCATTGACTACAGAACAAGTCACCGCTCTGATGGAAGGAAAACGTATTCTGGCTCCTGCTAAAGACATACAGGAAGTGAGAAATGCGATTCTGGCCTATGAAAAGATGTCGGAATGGAAAAGTGAACAATTATCCGACCTTTTACAAGCACATCGGGTCCTCATGCTCGGTCTGGTCGATAACCCGGGCCAGTTACGTGCCGGCAATGTTGGTGTTTACAGGGAAAAGCAGCTTATTCACATGGCTCCGCCAGCCTCACAAGTTTTACGTTTGATGAATGATTTACTGGGCTGGTTAAAAACGACAGAGCTTCACCCGCTGATTGCTGGCGCTGTTTTCCATTATGAATTTGAATTTATTCATCCTTTTGCCGACGGTAATGGACGGATGGGGCGGCTGTGGCAGACATTAATCCTGCGTGAGTGGCGATCGGAATTGGCGTGGTTACCCGTAGAGACACTGATCCACTACCAACAGGACCGCTATTACCAGGTGTTAGGGCAGTGCGATCGGCAAAGTAGCTGCACGCCATTTATAGAGTTTATCCTGGAAAACATCATCTCTGCTTTGCAGGAGGGATTGGGAAAACCATCAACCCTGTCGGAAGAAATGTCGGAAGAAATGTCGGAAGAAATGTCGTCTGATTTACTGGATATAGAAAAACGTATTCTACAAATCTTGTCGAATCAGCCGGGCAGATCTGCCAAAAGTATCGCTGATGAGTGTGAAATTTCAGCCCGCACCGTAGAGCGCTATCTGAAAGCGTTGCAGCTAAAAGGCAAACTGCAACGCGTTGGCGCGACAAAAGGGGGGATATGGAGGGTGCTGTAAATTTTTATTTATCAGGATATTGTGAGCCATCAATCAGACTACTCACATTACGGTGCAGCCATAAAAATGAATCAGGAATAGTTGTAGTGACGGTGGCGGCCTGGTAGTTTTCTACCGCGTTGTGCTTCGCTTCACCTGCTATCAGCAGCAAGATCTCTTTAGCATTCAGGATGTCCTTCTACCCTGGCGTATGCCGCGAATCACACGATGAACAGCCGTTTTTGACATGTCATGATGGCGTGTACACTAATTATTCGAACAATGAGCGCTACCTGACAACACGCAGATAGCACTCGCGCAGAATATAATGATGGTCACGATAATTCGCAGGTAGCTATCAATTTGTTTGCTGAACCACAGATATTAATTTTACTCCGCACCACTTCTTTCATCGCATCCATACCGACCCGCATGTAATAGCGGGGATCGTTGCCCTGCGGATTTTCTGCAAACCATGCTTTGACCGCGTCGGCAAAGGCGATTTTCAGTTCGGTGGCCACGTTAACTTTGCATATTCCCAGCTCGATTGTGCGGCGGACGTAGTCGTCAGGAACATCGCTTGCGCCATGCAGCACCAACGGAATATCCACCACTTCACGGATTTCCCCTAAACGCTGGAAATCGATTTTGGGCGTTTTAGTGTACAAACCGTGTGCCGTGCCGATGGCAACAGCCAGGCTGTCGACGCCGGTACGTTCGACAAACCGTTTCGCTTCCTGCGGGTCGGTCAGGAAGGCGCTTTCGGCATCCACGCTCATATCATCTTCAACGCCGCCGAGGCGGCCCAGCTCAGCTTCCACGCTGCAATCTTTGGCATGGCAAAAGTCCACAACGGATTTCACCAGCTTGACGTTTTCTTCAAACGGGAAGTGGCTGCCATCAATCATGGCGCTGCGCACCCCGGCATTCACCTTACGACGGATATCGTCCAGCGATTCATGGTGGTCGAGGTGCAGCGCCAGCGGCATGCCGTAGCTGGTGGAATAAGCGCTGCACAACGCATAAATCTCTTCCAGCGCGATATGTTTAAACGTACCCGGCGTTCCGGCAAGGATCACCGGCGATTGCATTTCATAGCACACTTCCAGGATCGCCTGGATCGTTTCGGCGTTATGGATGTTAAAGGCCGGTATGGCATAGCCTTTTTTTTGCGCATCCTGCAGGAGGTATTTTGTAGAAATAATGCTCATAAAACGATCCTTTTAGGCGTTCCAGGGATGAATAACAACGCCCTGTACGACGCGGTTCACGGTACCGCTGGCAGAAGGCGTATCTGGCGTATTACCGATACTGATTGACTGTGTCAGGGCGAAGACCTGCGCATACATCAGGAAGCAGAACGCCAGTTCCATATCATTGAAGGTGCGGGCAGGCGGCAGCAGGATATGCGGACCGGCTTCAATCACGTCATCGGTTTGTGCGGCAATCGCGACTACCCGCAGCGCCTGCCGATCGCGGCGTAACTCAGCTAACAGATCAAGATCGTATTGGCGTGTATAGGGGTGGCTGGAAACAAAGACCACTACCAGCGTTTCGTTATCAACCAGCGATTTTGGCCCATGACGAAAACCGGTCGGCGAGTCATAGAATGCCGCCAGTTTACCCGCTGTCAGTTCCAGGACTTTCAGTGCCGATTCACGCGCGGCTCCCTGTAACCCACCGCTACCGAGGTAGACGATCCGTTTCCATGGCGCGTTGCCGAATACGCCGTCGCTGAAATCACCCAGTGAAGTCAGGATCGTCTGGCAACGATCGGCCACGTCGCGGAAGGTCTGGCTGTTGATTTTTTGCGGGGCGAATACCGCCAGGCAACTGGCCATCATGGTGGTAATACTGCTGGTCATGGCGAAGCCACGGTCGTGCGTTTCAGCAGGCATTAACAGTGCAAAGGCATTGTCGCTTGCGACGGCGTTTTGATACAGGCTACCTGCTTCGTTACAGGTAATTGGCAGGTGATAACACTCAGGTACAAACTGATTAGCCAGTTCCACAGCCGCAACGCTTTCGGGGCTGTTACCTGAGCGAGCGAAAGAAACCAGCAGCAACGGATGTGCGGGATTCAGATAATCCATCGGATTGGTGACCAGATCGGTGGTCGGCACGGCGCTGATGTTTTTTCCGGTTTGGCTTGCCAGCCACGGAGCAATAATGTCGCCGATAAATGCGGAAGTACCCGCCCCGGTCAGTACGATCCGCAGATCGTTTTTGCGCAACAATGGCGCGAGAAAGCTATCAATGGCGGATCGAATATTATCGATATTAGCGAGAGAGCGGATCCAACTAGCGGGTTGCTGACGGATCTCTTCTTCTGTCCAGGTGCCCGTCGACGCGTGAGCAGGGGTGTAGGTTTCTGGCATAACTTAAGTCCTTAGTCTCGTAAATTCCACATAAGACGCTGGCAAAATGTCGCTATCTTTCGTTTCGTTTCACTTGTTCATATGATCGATTGATTAAAATCTATATGAAAGAAAGTGAAAGTTCAATGATGCAAAATGAAATAAAACGAAATTTGTGATCATGAGAACGAAGGCTGTAATTATCTTGTTGATCTTTAAAGAATCGCTTGCAGATAGTGCGGATCAAAATTTTATAAGCGAAAGGAAAAGAAAGGCCGGCGATCAAAGACCGCAGGCCAATACGAGACAAAATGAAAGGTCTAAAGGGGAAGAGCCTGACCCTGAATCCAGATCTGCTGCAAATGCAGGCCGCTATTGAGGGCGATAATGTCGGCATATTTACCCACCGCTAACGATCCGCGTTGGCGATCGATTCCCAACAGGCGAGCAGGATGGAGCGAAGCCATGTGGATCGCCTCTTCAGAGGTAATCCCGGTGAACTCGACCATATTACGTACGGCTGCATCAACCGAGAGCGTGCTGCCCGCCAGGCCACCGGAAGCGGTACGCACTATACCGCTGCGCATTTCCACTTCCTCACCGCAGAGCGTATAGCGCCCGTCCGGCATACCAGCTGCCTGCATCGCATCGGTGATCAGCACCAGTCTGTCTTTTGCGCAACAGCAGCATAGCTTCATGGCTGCCGGGTGGACATGGTGTCCGTCAGCGATAAGCTCCAGCCAGGCGCGAGAGTCGGTTAACCCTGCGCCAACCATTCCGGGCTCCCGGTGGTGTAAACCGGTCATACCGTTATAGCAGTGAACCAGCCCATCAGCCCCGACATCAAAGGCGGCGCGGGTTTGCTCCCAGGTGGCTGCGCTGTGGCCCAGCATCACCCGTACGTTGCGCTGCTTCAGATGTTTGATAGCCTGCAATGCGCCGGTTTTTTCTGGCGCCAGCGCAACGACGCGCAATGTTTGTTGGGAAATCGCAATCAGTTCGTCCAGTTCCCTGAGCTCCAGTTCCCTGAAGAGCTCAGGCGGATGCGCCCCTTTGTTCTGTGGCGTAAAGTACGGACCTTCAAGATAACTCCCCAGCACCTGCGCGCCAGGCCCGCCGGAATAGTAGCGGTGGGCAATACGTTTCAATGCGCGGTGAATATCGGGTAATGGGGCGGTGACGGTGGTGGGTAGCCAACTGGCTACCCCTTCGCGCGCTTTGTGCATTGCCAGCTTGTCGAGCGTATCCGGCGCATCATCCATGACATCGACACCTGCGCCTCCATGCACATGGGTATCGATATATGCAGGGCACAACAGCTCAGCATCGCGCACCATCACGCCTGAGACGATAGGCTCAATGGCTCTAATGGTGCCATCCTCAATACGCACCTGATGATCGTCCAGCCAGCCTTGTTCCGTGAGCAGACGCTTGGCGCGTAGCACCTGTATCATATCCCTTCCTCGACGGGTTTTTCCTCGCGACAGCGTCCCAGCTCGTCCACCAGGCTGGTCAACCCCCGATGTCCGCATTCCAGCGCCTGCAAACGAAACGCTTCGCTGCTCAGGCCGTCGCGTTCCAGTACCATTTCCAGCAGCAGTTGCAGATTGGTGCCGGTGATCACTTCAGTACCTTGCCTTTGCATGGCCAGTGTGGAAGCGACGCGAAATGGTGTTCCGCCCAACAAGTCAGTCAGAAACACGATGTCTTGCTGAGCATCCAGTTCACTCACTGCCTGTTCAAGTTGCGAGGTGAGTAAGGCTGTGGTTGAGGTTTCCGGAAAGTCGATGGCGATGAACTGAGTCTGTTCACCTAAAATCTGTTTCATCGCTTTTTCCATTCCGCTGGCAAACCCGCCATGACCCGTCAAAATAATACCTAACATCTACAACCCCTTACATTTACAGGAAGTGACAGAACTTACCCACGATGCCGAGCACCACGGTAATGGCGATAAGACGCAGAGGACTCCAGCCACGACGAACCAGCCAGAACATGGTCAATGTGTAGACCAGCGGCAAAAATGCAGGCATCAGCTTGTCTATAACGTCTGTTTGTAGTTTCACAACCGCATCGCCAGCAGTAATTTCCAGCGTGGTGCTCAGGCGAACATAGGTCGCTACCAGCGCGCCAATCACCGTCATCCCAACGATAGATGCCGCATGTCCAACCTTTTTGGTGTTAGCTTTAATCAGTGGGATAGCTGCAACGCCCATTCGATAAGCATAGTGTGCCAGCCCAAAGCGCAGACCAAGATGAACCACGTTAAACATCACAATAAAGACAACAGCGCCAAGAATAGAGCCTTGTAGCGCCAGGCTTGCCCCGATACCGCCGCAAATAGGCAATAACGTTAACCAGAACATGGCATCACCGATACCGCCAAGCGGCGCACCGACGGCAATCTTGGTACTTTGAATACTGTTCACATCCTGCTTGGAGCGTTCCATTGCCAGGATAATCCCGATAACAAACGTGACCAGGAACGGGTGCGTGTTGAAGAAGCCCATATGGCCTTTCATTGAACGCGCCAGATCTCGCTTGTTGGTATGGATCTTTTTCAGTGCAGGTAACAGGCCGTACAACCATCCTGATGCCTGCATACGTTCATAGTTGAAAGAGGCCTGTAACAACATGGAACGCCAGGCAACACGGTTGATATCTTTTTTCGTCAGCTCGGCACCGATATTCTGGTCTTCGTAGACGTTTTCATTGGTGCCGGACAGCAGCGTTTCTTCGGTTTCGGAAACGTTCGGCAGAGTCGTTTGATTAGATGCCATCTTCGAATTCCTCTTTTTGTGCTGCGGGAGCTGTAGGTTCAGGTGATTTACGCAGAAAATCGATCAGCGCCATGGCCAGTGCTGCGGCGGCGATCGCCAGCACAGGGAGTTTGAGCCAGGCGGCGGCGACAAAACCCAGGATGAAGTAAGGGATGTAGACGTTTTTCATCATGATTTTCAGCAGTACGGCGAAACCGATAGCTGGCATGATGCCGCCTGCCACGCCGAGGCCATCAATTAGGCGGGTCGGCAGAACATCTATAGCTGTTTTGGCATGTTCCGCGCCAAAGTAAATCGGCAGGAAAGCGCATAAGAAGTAGAACGTCCCCAGCGCCAGTAACGCCAGATAGTTGACCCGCTCAATTCCGTCTGTATCGGCATTCGCCGCCATGCGATCGCAGCGCGCCATCACCCCAGACATCACGGAGAAGAGGAAGGTAATACCCATTTGTACCGCTACCGCGAACGGTACAGCGACACCGACAGCGACTTCCGGTTTTACGCCAGTGGTGATGGCGAAAGTCGTCCCCACGATGGTACCGATGATGACGTTTGGCGGCTGTGCTCCCGCCAGCGGAGCCAGACCCATCCACACCAGTTCCAGCGTACCCCCGGTTAAAATACCGGTATGCAGATCGCCCAGAATCAGGCCGACCAGCGGCCCGAGAACAACCGGGCGGTGCATGTGCGTTAACCCGTTGAACATATCCAGGCCTGCAATAAAGGCGAGAATACCCAACGCAAAAGCCTGCAACAGACTGATTTCCATTGTGAATCCCTCAGAGAAGTTTATAGAGGTCCTGGGCGGGTTCTGTGGGAACGCCCTGAACGAAGCATTCCACCCCAGCGGCTTTCAACCCGTTGAACGCCACTATATCGGCAGCGTCTACAGAAACCGTTTTGGCGATTTGCTGCTTGCCGTTGGCATAGTGCATGTTGCCAACATTGATACGATTAACAGGAACACCGCCTTCGACCAGACGGTAGAAATCCGCAGGCGATTTGCAGACCAGCAAAATTTTCTGGCGATCGGCGGCACGGTGAATATTGTCGATTACTTTTTGTAGTGACCAGAAGCGCACGGCAATCCCTTCCGCCAGAACCATTTCCATCAGGTTTTGCTGCACCGGATCTTCAGCCACCTCATCATTGGCGACCAGCACCAGATTTGCCCCCGCAAATCCGACCCATTGCACACCGACCTGACCGTGAATTAAACGTTCGTCAATGCGACTTAATACAATGTTTGGCATGGTATTTTTCTCTTTCTTGTTATGCGTTATGGGATGAATCACCCAGGCTGGCGCAGTGATATTGCTGCAGTATGTCCTGAATATGGTTAATGATGAGTTCTCGCGGTGTCGCGCTGAGATCTCCCTCGCGCACTTTTACGTACTGCAAGGGTAGATACTGGCTAATCAGCGGTAACGGGATCGGTTCGTCGGCCAGGTTACGCACCAGACGTTCGAATGCCTCATCAATCTGGCTGTCCGGCCAGTAGTAACGAACCCGATCTGAGTAGCTATATCCGCGGGCCAAACGGCGCGCGTTGCCATCGCCGTGATAGTGGCTCTGCCAGTACTCCGGTCGATCAAGCATCACGCTTTCCAGGACATGTCGCAGGCCTGAGCTGGCTTTTGCGGGCAGCAATTCCTCTTCAATAGCGGCTAATGAAAATAACGCTTCGCGCAGGGCAAAGGTCAGCGCCGGGCCGACTTTCAGGATCGCGAAATGATCTTTAACCAACTGGCGCAAGGACTGAGGCGTTTGGTAATCGGTAGAATGCGCTTCAAAAATCAGCGTGTCGTAGTCTTCCACCATTTTGCTGAGTGACACGGCTTTCTGCGGTTGGTAATCAATGATGTGGGTGTGGTCGAATTCGACGCCGGGTTGCACCACCAGGGCGATGATACGCGGCCAGATACCTTCCAGTCCGCGCTTTTCAAAGGCGTGATAGTGGGCCTGCAGCGTTGCGCGTGCCGCATCCGGCGTTGTTACCGCCAGTTCGGTTAATGCTTCGTGAGCGCCGCCAGGAACCGGGACTTCTGTGCCAATTACATAGACCAGGTCAGATTCACCAAAATGCGCAATACAGGTTTCTTCGGCAACTTTTGCCAGGCGCGCGGCGCGCTCAGCGACGATTTCATCCGTTAGTGGAACCGGGTCGTTAGCACAAGACATGCTGCAATCAAGGTGGATCTTTTTAAAGCCAGCGGCGACATAACTCTTGATCAGATCGTCAGCGTTGGCCATTGCTTGTTCTGCTGGCAGATTTTGCCAACGGTTTGGTCCAAGGTGGTCTCCACCGAGAATCAGCATATCCTGAGAAAAATTAAGCGAGTCGGCTAAACCGCAGACAAAACTGCGAAAATCGGCTGGTGTCATACCCGTATAGCCGCCAAACTGGTCAACCTGATTAGAAGTTGCTTCGATCAATAGCGGTGTATGATTGGCATGGGCGTAGCGTATTGCGGCTTCCAGTACGATTGGATGCGCGGAACAAACGGCATAAATCCCGTTTGCCTTCCCCCGTTTATGTTGCTCGACCATTTTAGTTAGATGTTTCACTTTCCTCTCCAGGTCAGATAACTGCGACATCAATCTTTCGTTTTGTTTCATTTAATACTGCATCATGGTGATTTAAAAATAAAACGAAAGATAATAGTTTTCCGATCTGTTTCACAAAAGAAACGCAATGAAAGGTTTCAGCGTGAATCCGTTCGACTCTTCTCTGCTTGTGGGGCTTGCATTCGCGTAAAAGAAAGGCGTTAATAGACAAAACGAAATAAAACGAAAGAGACAACTAAAGGATTTCTTATGAGTAACACCGAGTCTTCTGCAGACAAGCGCGTTATCGGCACCAGCGAAAGGCGCGAGCAGATCATCCAGCGGTTACGGCAGCAGGGAAGCGTTCAGGTTAACGATCTTTCCTTATTTTATGGCGTCTCCACGGTCACGATTCGTAACGACCTCGCTTTTCTGGAAAAACAGGGGATTGCGGTACGCGCCTATGGTGGGGCGCTGATTTGCGATAGCACTACGCCTGGTGTTGAGCCTTCTGTTGAAGACAAAAGTTCGCTCAATACAGCGGTAAAACGCAGTATTGCCAGAGCCGCCGCAGAGTTGATTAAACCGGGGCACCGCGTGATCCTTGATTCCGGCACCACGACGTATGAAATTGCCCGCCTGATGCGCCAGCATACCAATGTGATTGCAATGACCAATGGTATGAATGTCGCTAATGCGTTACTGGAAGCCGAAGGGGTTGAGCTGCTGATGACCGGCGGTCACTTGCGTCGTCAGTCGCAATCCTTTTATGGCGATCAGGCTGAGCAATCGCTACAAAATTATCACTTCGACATGCTGTTTCTTGGCGTTGATGCTATCGACTTAGAGCGTGGTGTTAGCACACACAATGAGGATGAAGCGCGTCTCAATCGCCGGATGAGTGAAGTCGCGGAGCGCATCATCGTTGTTACCGACTCGACGAAGTTTAATCGCTCCAGTCTGCATAAGATCATTGATACCCAGCGGATCGATATGATTATTGTTGATGAAAATATTCCAGAGGAGAGTCTGGAAGGATTACGTAAGCATGGGATTGAGGTTGTTCTGGTGAGTATTTGACAAAAAGGTCGGAAAGTTTTCGAACTCCCCGACCTGTAATCGAATTTCACTTTCAGCAATCAGGTCACTGGCGCCGGGTTAAACACCGCCAGTTGATTATGCAGTCCCCACTGATCCGAGAAGGTTTTCTTACGCCCGCTGGCGACCTCGAGAATAAACTCGAACAATTTCAGACCCACGTCTTCAATGGTTTCTTCTCCGGTGGCGATGGTACCGGCGTTGATGTCCATCAGGTCAAACCAACGATTGGCCAGCTCAGTACGCGTCGCCATTTTTATCACCGGCACCGCCATCAGACCGTACGGCGTACCGCGACCGGTGGTGAATACCTGCACGGTGATCCCGGAAGCAACCTGCTGTGTACCGCAGACAAAATCGCTGGCGGGGGTCGCGGCGTAAATCAGTCCTCGTTTGGTTGGGCGCTGGCCCGGCGACAATACTTCGACGATGGCGCTCTTGCCTGATTTGGCGATTGAGCCCAGCGCTTTTTCCACCACGTTTGCCAGACCGCCTTTCTTGTTGCCCGGTGAAGGGTTGGCGCTGCGGTCAGTCTTGCCCATATCCAGGTAGTTATCGTACCAGGCCATCTCTTCGAGCAGGCGCTTACCTACTTCTTCGTTAATCGCGCGCGGGGTAAGAAGATGGATAGCATCGCGCACTTCGGTCACTTCCGAGAACATCACGGTCGCGCCGCAGCGTACTAACAGGTCGGAGGCATAACCGACTGCCGGGTTGGCCGTGACGCCGGAAAAGGCATCGCTACCGCCGCACTGCATACCGACCACCAGTTCTGATGCCGGGCAGGTTTCACGTTGGCGTTGGTTGAGCTTTGCCAGATGGCGTTCTGCCACTTGCAAAATATCAGCAACCATTGATTGGAAGCCGACGTGCTTTTCATCCTGTAAGCTGACGATGCTGGCGCTGTCGACCGGGATACTTTTTACATCGTGAGTCCCTTCCAGCAGTCGCTCTGGTTGCAGTTTTTCGCAGCCGAGGCCAATAACCATCACTTCACCGCCAAAGTTGGGGTTCAGCGCAATATTATGGATGGTGCGAATCGGCACAATGGCGGCCGGAGCGTTAATCGCCACCCCGCAGCCGTACAGGTGATTAAGCCCCACCACGCCATCGACATTCGGGTATTTGGGGAGCAGATCGCGCTCAATGATTTTCACCACATAATCCACCACGCCCGCTACGCAGTGTACGCTGGTGGAGATGCCGAGCAGATTTTTGGTGCCGACGCTGCCGTCTGCATTGCGATAGCCTTCGAAGGTATAACCCTCAAGAGGCGGTAGCGGCTCCGG
>OKVL01000978.1_pt1 | contig 13631 bp, 17 predicted proteins | sample 1606791 | NCBI WGS metagenome assembly OKVL01 (sample SAMN03281006, study PRJEB24777) | human gut metagenome | isolation source: fecal sample PR165 from 1 month old male Malay infant, vaginally delivered...
CCCCGCCATTGCCGCGGTCTGCGGCGCCTGCACCAAAAAATAGGTTCGGATATGCAGTTTTTTGAGAATGATGGATTGAAGCTCGCCTATCTCGATGAGGGCGCGGGCGAACCGGTCCTGCTGATCCATGGCTTTGCCTCGTCGCACTTCTACAATTGGGTGCAGCCCGGCTGGGTGCCGGCCCTGACCGCCGCCGGTTACCGGACCATTGCCATCGACAATCGCGGCCATGGCCAGTCGGACAAGCCGCATGAAAAATCGCTGTATACGCCGACCCTGATGGCCGGGGATGCCGCGGCCCTGCTCAGGCATCTCGGCATCGCGAAAGCCCATGTGATGGGCTATTCCATGGGCGCGCGCATCACCGCTTTCCTGGCGCTGGAACATCCCGAACTGGTGCATGACGTCATTTTCGGCGGGCTTGGCATCGGCATGGTGGAAGGCGCCGGCGACTGGAATCCCATCGCCGAGGCGCTGCTGGCGGAAGACGCCGAGACGGTGACGCATCCGCGCGGAAAAATGTTCCGCATGTTCGCCGACAAGACGAAGAGCGACAAGATCGCCCTGGCCGCCTGCGTCATCACCTCCAAGGAGGAAATCAGCGAAGCCAATATGGCGCGCATCACCCAGCCGGCACTGGTTGCGGTGGGAACCAAGGACGACATCGGCGGCAGCCCGCACCGGCTGGCGGCGCTGATGCCGCAGGGCGAAGCCATCGATATCCCCAACCGCGATCACATGCTGGCCGTCGGCGACAAGGTGTTCAAGGAAGCCGTGATCCGGTTCCTGAAAGCCCATCCGCTCTGACGGTGCGCGTATAAACCGCAAGAAGATTTGTGGCGCGTGGTTCGACAAGCTCACCATGAGGAATGGAGTGGGCGGCAGGGCGTACTATTCTGCAATGGTTCCGATGAGCGTTGCAGCACCAACCTCCCTCATGGTGAGCTTGTCGAACCACGCGCAAACCGCGACACTGTTTCAGCCCGGTGAATTTGGGGTGTCAACAAAACACTTTTGCCGTATGCTGGTGGCAACGCAAGACTATTGGCTGATTGCCTGGAGTAGGACATGTCCGCAAGCAACCCGATGAAAATGACCGGATCGGTCAAGCAGATGGATCCGATCTGGTTGTCCATCCGTGCCGAAGCCGAGGAAACCATCCGCCAGGAGCCGCTGCTGGCGACGTTCCTGTACACCACGATTCTCAACCACCAGTCGCTGGAGCAGGCGGTCATTCACCGCATTTCACAGCGGCTCGATCATCCGGATGTCGAGTCGGAGCTGCTGCGCCAGACCTTTACCGCGATGATGGACGCCACGCCGTCCTGGTCGCAGATTCTGCGCGTCGACATCCAGGCCGTCTATGACCGCGATCCCGCCTGCACGCGGTTCATCGAGCCGATCCTTTATTTCAAGGGGTTCCAGGCGATCCAGACGCACCGGCTGGCCAACTGGCTGTGGAACGAGGGCCGCAAGGACTTTGCCCTCTATCTGCAGAGCCGCTCATCCTCCGTCTTCCAGACCGATATCCATCCCGCTGTGCCGATGGGGCAGGGCGTGTTCTTCGACCATGCAACCGGCATCGTCGTCGGCATGACCGCCGTCATCGAGGACAATGTCTCGATCCTGCAGGGCGTCACGCTCGGCGGTACCGGCAAGGAAACCGGCGACCGTCATCCAAAAATTCGCCACGGCGTGCTGATCGGCGCCGGGGCCAGCATCCTTGGCAATATCGAAATCGGCCATTGCTCGAAAGTTGCCTCCGGTTCCGTGGTGCTCAAGCCCGTGCCGCACAATGTCACCGTCGCCGGGGTTCCCGCCCGGGTCGTTGGCGAAACCGGCTGCGCCGAACCGTCGCGCGCCATGGACCAGCTCATCACCAATTTCGACTGAAACCGTGCGGTTCAGTGACTGAAACGAACACACCGGCCCTTTACAGGGCCGGTTGCTGCATGCCACAAGCCCGCTTCACAATTTTGCATTCGACAGGAGAAACCGCGTGAAACCCGAAGAACTGAAAAAACTCGACAGCTATTTCAAGCGTACATTCAGAAACACGGAACTCACGGTAAAGGCCCGTCCCCGCAAGGACGATTCGGCTGAACTCTATCTTGGCGATGAATTTCTCGGCCTGATCTACAAGGATGAAGACGAGGGCGAACTATCCTACAACTTCTCCATGGCCATTCTCGACATGGATCTCTGACGGTTAACGCCGTTTTGAATGGAAGTGCCGCCCGCATTCGGCGTCACTTCGGTGTCTTGAGATGGCCTTGTGCAAAGGCCAGGACCTTTTGTTCCAATTCCTGCCAGTTGGCGAGAAATTCGCGCGGGAATCGGTAGGTCAGCTGCAAATCCTCACCGATAAAAACATCCCGCTGGCAGGAGGCGAGGTTGCTTTTCGACGTGGCCTCATCGAGGCAGCGCGCGACAAACAAGCTGCGGCCCTTGCTTTCCGGTGAGGAGACGAGCTGTTCACTGACGAAACCGCTGGTGGCGCGAAAGGTCTGGATGGTCAGGCCTGCCGGGCCTTTGATGCCGGGGCCGTCCGTCAGGGTGCTGTAGACCGGACCGTAGCGGCCGGACATGTCGCGCGAGGTTGCGCGCGGCTCAAACGTCAGGAAGAGCAGCGCCTTCTTTTCCCCCGCGCCGTTGAAATCCCGGATGAATTCCGGCTGGTAGCCCTGCATGTCGGGCCAGTGCAGGTATAGGTCAACCCGCTGCGCCACCCCATCGCGCCGCTGCGCCCGGAAGCGGATGGTGTTGGCCGGCAGCGCCAGCACGCTGTTGCCGATCACCACCTCATGCACATCGGTGTCTTCCGTATGCCCGCCGAGGGAAATCGTATGGCCGAAATAATGCCCGGCAACGACAAGCCCGATGGTCAGGAGGGCGAGCGCCGCGACGCCATAGAAAATGCGCTGCAGAAAGGGGCTGCCCGTTATCGATTCCACGCGCTGTGCGGAAGCTTGCATCAACCTTCGGGTCCTGTTGCCTCGGTTGACAGGAAGGCTAACGTCAAAGTGCTGATTTATGGTTAACCACACGTGAAAGTTGTATTCGCATCGGCATCGCCAAGCGGGCGGCGGCTCGCTAAGCTGAGCGTGAAGAATCTGAGGAGGAACGATGCCCCTATTCACGCTCGACGGCCACGCGCCCGAATTTGAACACCGGAAATCGAACTGGATCGCGCCCGATGCGACGCTGGTCGGCAAGGTCTTTCTCGGCGAGAATGCCGGCATCTGGTTCGGTGCCGTTCTGCGCGGCGACAATGAACCGATCCATGTCGGCCGCAACACCAATGTGCAGGAACATTCGGTGATGCACACGGATATGGGTTATCCCCTGACGATCGGCGAGGGCTGCACCATCGGCCACCGCGCCATGCTGCACGGCTGCACCATCGGCGAAAACACGCTGATCGGCATCGGCGCCATCATTCTCAACGGTGCGAAAATCGGCAGGAATTCGCTGGTGGGCGCCGGGGCGCTGGTGACGGAGCGAAAGGAGTTCCCCGACAATGCGCTGATCGTCGGATCGCCGGCGCGGGTGATCCGCACGCTGGACGAGGCTGCCATCGAACAGCTCCGGCTTTCCGCCGCCCATTATGTCGAGAACGGCAGGCGCTTCATGCGGGGGCTTGAGATCAGCTGATCCTGTCCGGCATTATTTCCCGATGCTGCCGACCAGAACCTGGCGGTCGTCGGTGATGGATACCCATGCGCCGGTATAATGTGTCGACTGGCGCTTCAGATAGTCATAGCTCGTTTCGTTCCACGGCTTGATCTGCGGTTCCAGATTGTCGAGGACATAGTCGCCCCGGTCGGTGCGCACGGTGAGAACCGCGTGGCCTTCGCCATTCATCTGGCGCACGACGGTGATCAGCAGCGCGCTGACGGGCAGGCCGCGCTGCATCAGCATCCGGCGCTTGAGCAGCACATAGTCTTCGCAGTCGCCGACATTGCCGACCTTGTCGGGATAGCCCCAATATTCCTCGACGCCATAGATTTCCATGTCCGTGGCCGGCTTGATATCCGTGTTGACCTGGGTGTTGACCTGAACCAGCTGCGCCCAGACATTTGGCGTCAGGGCCACCGGCGTGTCGCTGATGCTGCGGATGCGGCATTCGTCCTGGTAGATCTGGCAGAAATCGTAATGGCCGATAGGCTGCGAAGTGCGCCCGCCGGTCTGCATCACCGTCGCCGTGGACCGCGCCGGGCCCGCCTGGGTGCCTATGCTCATCAACAGAAGGGCTGCGCCCGCAAGAATTATGCTTTTTATCATACCGTCGTCTCCCCGGTTGAGGTGACAATGACAGAGAGACCTTGATCTGATGGAAACCTGAAGCAGTAAATCCGAACAAAACGGGTAGCAAAAAATAAACTATCACCCGTTGCAAAGTATTATTGAATATTACTGTTTTGTTTAAAGCAGGAATTGCGTGAAGTATACGAAGTATATTTCGGTTAAAGTTTGGTTTTTCTCGGAAGGCAATTATTTATGATCGCTTAAAGCGTGCCGCTGCATGGCTTGAACGCTGAAGTCTTTTGGTAACCAAGCGAGGAATATTTAATTCTGCAGGGAGATTTCGATGGCTTCGCGGCTCTGGACGGTCGCGAACTCGATGGCAATGCCTTCCTCGAAATGGCGCACGACGCGCCCGCGCATGGAGCCGAGAATGACCTGGCTGTGCAGGGCAGGGCGCATGCGGATTTCGACCGCCGCGCCGGAGATCGACAAATCGATGATGCGGCAGGGATATTCGCGGCCATCCGCCATGCCGAGCTTCGCAATGGGATTGCGCGGCGCGATACGCTGGTGGCGCCGGTCTTCCGGCATGTCCAGTTCATGCTTGTTGGCAAGCCAGGTCAGCTGCGCCGCGATCTTGTTCTTCTTGCGCTCCGATGCGACGAGCGAAAGGTAAAAGCCATTGCTGACGAGGCGCTCCACCGTGCCTTCGATGCGGCCGATATGATCGACATAGGCGATGATGCGCTCGCCCGTGCCGGCCATGACTTCCGTGGTGAACAGGGCCTCGCCCGGCGACATTTCACTGATCTGGCCGACATGCTCGGTCCGGTCTTCCAGCATGAAGCGGCCGTAAAGTTCGACCTTCACGCGATGGAATTTTCCCGTCGTGGCGATAGTCTGGGGTGAATCGTCACGGGTCAGATGCATGAAGTGTGTCCGAAGGCTTAAAATGACTCTTTATCTCTGAAGATTAGAACACAAGTCTTAACGGCGATGTAACAGATGCAGGTCTTGCTTAGGTTTTACTAACCTAATCCAAGATTTTCCCGCCGTCGAAGACCATGAGATGCCTGACCCGGCGGCTGCCATTGGGAGCAGGCAGGAGTATATTGGAAATCAGGGGTTTGTGATCTTCAGCCCGGACGCTGCCGGCAGGCATATTGGCTGGATTGCGCGGATCGATCATCGCGATGGACCGCAGGCTGTTTTCGATGATCGCGTCGGATTCCAGCCAGAACGGTTTGCCGGCCGGTGCGATCATGCCGAGCAGGTGCCGTTCATGCACCTCGTTGGCGAGGGGCAGCAGGATGAGGTTGAACAGCATCTTGCGCCCGCGGCTGCTCTTGCCCTCATAGGTCGACTGGACGACGGTCTTGCTGGTCAGGCTGCTGGCGACGATCCGCGCGATGACGGCCTTGTCCTTGGCCTGCCAGATGGAGCTGAAGCTCTGGCCTTTCAGTTCGCGGCCATAGATCGAGCAGATCCGCGTTCCCGCCAGCCGGAACCGCGCTTCGCCGGGGCCGCTGGCGCGCAGGATGAACGTTTCGGACAGGCGCGAGCGGATGAGCGCGGGCGAAATCTCCCGCCGTTCCGGCGCTGCGCGGGTTCCGCGCAGATCGTTCCAGTAGGCGAAGATCTCGCTGGTTCCGTCGTGCCGCATATGCTGCTTCCTGTTGATATTCCGGTCTTGCGCCGTATGGGGTGCGTGGTTCGACAAGCTCACCATGAGGGGGTGGTCTGGCTGCAATGCCAATAGCAAACGCTGCAGACTATGACTCCCTGCAACCCACAACCTCCCTCATGGTGAGCTTGTCGAACCACGCGCCACGAACCCCCGCTGTCCACGAGCGCTGACTTTGGCACCGGCAGGCGGGAAGCGCCATTGGCGAAGCGGCTGCGTCCACCGCAGGGGGCGATTAAGGTTAACAAATGGTTTAGATTGAGCGGGCGGTGCCGGCATGCGACAAGGGGGGCGAGTAGAGTTCTATGTTCATGTATCCAGCTCGGGGCCGTTCAACATCATTGAACGGCCTTATTTTTGTTTGGAGAGTTTGCTGCTAAGCACGCATTGCAATGAATCAGTTGCGGGAAGAATGACAGACCTATGAGCACCCCTGATCAATCACCGGCACGCGAGCCGATCTTCAACATTCCCGGCGTCATCCTCGCCATATTCGCCATCTGCGCCGCGGTGTTTCTGGTTGAAAACTACGTGCTGACCGAGGCGCAGGACAACAATTTCCTGCTCGACTATGCCTTCATTCCCGCGCGGTTTTCCCAGTTCGGCGGATTTTATTCGCCCGCCGCCTGGCTGACCACCATCACCTATTCCTTCATGCATGGCAGTTTTGCCCATATAGCGCTCAATATGGTCTGGCTTGCCGCCTTCGGCTCGCCGCTGGCGGCGCGCATCGGGCCGCTGCGCACGTCGCTGTTCTGGATCGTCACCGCCGTTGCCGCCGTCATGATGCACTTTGCCATTTACCCCGCCAGCCCGATCCCGCTGGTCGGTGCCTCCGGCGCCATATCCGGCATGATGGGGGCGGCGGCGCGCTTCGGTTTCCGCCGCTCGACCCAGCGCAATTCCGCTGCGTTTACCGGGCCGATCCTGCCGATTGCCGTTGCGCTGCGGACCCGTACGGTTCTCGTTTTCGTCGCCGTCTGGTTCATCACCAATATCGGCACCGGCCTTTTCGCCGTCGTGCCGGGAGATGCCGCGACGATCGCCTGGGAAGCGCATATTGGCGGCTTTCTCATCGGGTTTCTGGGCATTGCCCTGTTTGATCGCAGCGACCGGCGCTGAATTGTTGGTATGATTGCAAAGCTGTTGCATTGGGGGCAACATACGCGCACCATGGCGTATTGATCGCCGGGATAAAGGAGGATCGCGGCGGTCAGCGTTAAGACTTATGTGCAAGGAGGACGTACATGACAGTCAAAATGATACTGGAACGCAAAGGCTACGACGTTTTTAGCGCAGCACCCGAAACGACCCTTGGCGACGCGGTCGCCGCACTAGCCAAACACAAGATCGGCGCCATTGTCATCGTCGATGACAAGAAGGCCATCAAGGGCATTTTGTCCGAGCGCGACGTGGTGCGCGCCATTGCTGCCGATGGCGCCGATGTGCTCTGGCGTCCCGTTTCCGAAATCATGACCATCAAGGTCAGCGTGTGCACGGAAAAGCATACGGTCAACCAGGTCATGGAAATGATGACCCGCGGCCGCTTCCGCCACCTGCCGGTCGAGAAGGATGGCCGGTTGCACGGTATCGTGTCCATCGGCGACGTGGTGAAGCTGCGCATCGAGGAAGTGGAGCGCGAGTCCCAGGAAATTCGCAGTTATATCGCAACCGCCTGAAGCGGTTGCACGGACGGATCGGGTCAGAACACGACCTTCTGCATGCGCTCGAGCTCGCCGAGCCGGGCCATGGTTTCCTCATAGCCGAGTTTGATCGCCTCGTCGGCGCGGTGAAACTCGGCAAGCCCCACATGGCCGATTTTCGGCAGCAGCGCGATGTCAGGCGGATCGCCGGCCATGCGGGCGCGGGAAATCCGGTCCTGAATGATGTTGAACGATTCCATCATCACGCCGGTAATGCCAAGCCGCGTGGCGCGCGCCGCGCGGAAATGCGCCACCGCGCCCTCGCGTTCGGCATCGGCGGCAAGCGTCGCTCCGGCGGAATGCTTGATCACCGCGGCACGCCCGAACTGGTCGTAGTGCAGGTTCACCGCCACCACCAGCGGCTGTTCGTAGGAGCGGCAGACGGAAACCGGCACCGGATTGACCAGCGCGCCGTCCACCAGAATGCGGCCGTTGCACTCGACCGGCTCGAACACGCCGGGCAGGGCATAGGATGCCCGCATGGCGGTGATCAGGTTGCCGCGCGTCAGCCAGATTTCGTGGCCGGTATTGATCTCCGTGCACACCGCGATGAACGGTTTCGGCAGGTCTTCGATGGAAAGCTCGGAGAGATGATCGCGCAGGCGCTTGTCAAGCTTCATGCCGCCGAACAGGCCGCTGCCGCCGAACCGCAGGTCCAGCAGCGAGAAAATGCCGCGCTTGGTCAGGCTGCGCGCGAACTCCTCCAGCTGGTCGAGCTTGCCGCCGAGATAACAGCCGCCGACCAGCACGCCGATATGCGCCCAGCCGCGCGCCGCGCCGCCGCCCAGCGCCAGCGCGATTGGGGCTCTCTTGTCACTGTGGGGGGACGGATCCATGACAGGTGTTTCAGGACCGTTCGTAACGCCAATCGGTTCTGCCGCACGTAGCCGTCGCGATGCCCATTCGAGCATGGCATGCACTCCTAAAGTCGTATTCGCACATTATCCCCTCACTTTGGTATCCAAAGGATGAATATTGCGGAATTATGGCCGCTTAGCCAACCAATCAAAAATGAGACCGTGGAGTTCAGGGCACCGGAGAGCAGAAATTTGTTACGCCTCCGGCGTCATGACCAGATGGGATGTGCCATTTTCGCTGACGACCTGACGGTAGAAACATGATCGGCGGCCAGTATGGCACGTCGGGCCGTTTCCAGCCACCGTTACCTCCAGCCAAAGCGCATCCTGATCGCAATCGGTGCGCATTCGGACAACGGTCTGCAGGTTTCCGGAGGTCTCGCCCTTCTTCCACAGCGACTGGCGCGACCGCGACCAGTAATGGGCGATGCCGGTCTCCAAAGTCAGGCGCAGCGATTGCGCATTCATGTGCGCCACCATCAGGAGATGGCCGTCACGCGCATCGGTGACGACGGCGGTCACGAGACCGGCGGCATCGAAGCGCGGTGCGAACACCGCGCCTTCTTCGTTTGCATGTTTGTCGGCAAGGGGCGACGAAAAGGAACCGTTGGACATGACTGCCAATTCTGGAAAAGACTGGTTTAGCGACCCTTGACGAGGGTCATGAAGCGGACCTGTTCGTTGACATCACCCTTGAAGGCACCGGTAAAGGTGGTGGTGGTCGTTGTCGAACCGGACACGCGGATGCCGCGCATGGCCATGCACATATGCTCGGCCTCGATCATGATGGCCACGCCGCGCGGGCGCAGCGACCCCTGGATCGCATTGGCGATCTGGGCTGTCATGCTCTCCTGCGTCTGCAGGCGGCGGGCATAGATATGCACGACGCGGGCGATCTTCGACAGGCCGACCACTTTCTCGCCATCGGGCAGATAGGCGACATGCGCCTTGCCGATGATGGGAACCATGTGATGCTCGCAGTGCGAAAAGAACGGTATGTCCTTGATGAAGACGATGTCGTCATAACCGGCAACTTCTTCAAAGGTGCGTCCGAGCACTTCCTCCGGGTCTTCATCATAGCCCGAAAACAGTTCCTTATAGGCTTTTGCCACGCGCTGCGGCGTGTCGAGCAGGCCTTCGCGGTCCGGATTGTCGCCGGCCCAAAGCAGCAGCGTGCGAACGGCAGCTTCTGCTTCTTCCTGGGTTGGGCGTCGTAGGTTGTTCTGATTGCCAGTCGGTGACTGCAAACTTTTTATTACCGCATCCATCGCGATCTCCCGTAGTCGCCCTCAAGGGAGCGACGAGTTAAACGGCAATACACGATAGTCGTTCCGAAACGAATACGTGGTGTATTGAAGCCGGCTTGGCCCTGAGGCTGAACCTGGGCGACTACATCTACCATTGACGCAGAATTTACGCCATGGCGCTTTGTGCTCGCCCGCTCACATACTATATAGAGAGTGAATTCGGGATTCATAGGGCCAAAGCGATGGACAATTGTCTGTTTGCGCTTCGCTTCGGGCCGTGTCACCAGCGGAAGCTCATTATGATCAATGACGTCTACAACACGCGCATTCTGGAGTTTGCCGGGAATATCCAGCGCCTTGGCCGTCTGGACAATCCCGATGCAACCGCCACGGCGCATTCGAAACTCTGTGGTTCGACAGTGATCGTCGATCTCAAGGTCAAGGACGGCGTGGTGACGGATTTCGCCCATGACGTCAAAGCCTGCGCGCTCGGCCAGGCGTCGTCATCCATCATGGCGCGGCATGTGGTCGGCGCGACCAGCGAGGAATTGCACGCTGTGCGCGATGCCATGTTCAAAATGCTGAAAGAGAATGGGGCGCCGCCGCAGGGGCGCTTTGAAGACCTGAAATTTCTCGAGCCGGTGCGCGACTACAAGGCCCGGCACAATTCCACCATGCTGACCTTCGAGGCGGTGGTGGATTGCCTCGACCAGATCGAGAAGAAAAACGCCGAAGCGGCCGCCTGAACCGCCGATGTGCGCTGACCCCGCCCACAACCATTCCCCTGCGGCGGGAAAAAAATATTCCCGCAACTGGAACGGACCATGGCGCAAAACGCCGGGGCGGCTGTTCGGCACGGCCTTCGTCCGGCTGTACCAGCTGACGCTGTCCGGCTTAATCGGCAATTCCTGCCGCCACCTGCCGACCTGTTCCGAATATGCCTATGAATCCATTGCCCGTTACGGCCTGTGGACCGGGGGGTGGATGGGCCTGTTCCGGTTCGTCCGCTGCGGGCCGGGCGGCACCAGCGGCCTTGATCCGGTGCCGATGATGCTGGACAAGCGTTTTGCCTGGTACATGCCATGGCGGTACTGGGGTGTGAGCAAGCAAAATATATAGAATAGGTTGTCAGCATTGGTCTAACGCCACCCGGGCGCCGATTAAGCGCGGGCCATCTCGGATTCGGCCCATGCGGCGTATTCTTCGAGTTGGATCAGCAGTGACTGGGCGTCAGAGAGCAGCATGAAACGCCCGCCATATTGGGCCAGGTCTTTATTCCCGAGTATTCGGCCCAATTTCGTTTCTTGGGCCTTCGGTAGGCGATTACCCATAACCTGACGCAGGGTCTTCACCATAGCCGAATGGTCCTGCTGGTTTATCTTGTTTCCAAAGGTTGCGGTCAAGGCATCCGTATAGGCGATTGCCGCATTGACGATCGTCGCGGCGATCGGGTTTCCCAGGGTGCCGGATTGCGCTATGGCCACCTGATTCTGCGCGGATTCCAAAAATGCTCTGGCGATCGTCAGGCGATTTAAACCATGGCTAGCGTCGACTGCTTTCGTGGAGCCGCTTCTGGTCACGCCGGAGTTTCCTTATCGGGAATTGCTTGGAAGATGGAAGTGGGGCGCGGACCGCTTACCACCAAAGCATCGGCCGCAAATGCTTTCCATAACGGATCATTGTTTTCCATTAATCGTCTAAGATCGGCGCGTGAAAGCGTATTGACCGATGGCGAGAACGATAGGGCCTCACCTCTAGCCAGTAGAAAATCGACGCTCCCGCTTTGCACAGACGAAACATCTTCGTCTTGAGCGATAAGGACAACATCAAGATCGCTTTCCGCACGATCTTCTCCCCGGGCGACACTGCCATAAATCCATGCCGCCATCACTTTGTTGCCGAGTGAGGCCACGCACTCTCTTACAGCGTCGATAACAGCATTGAAGCGTGCCTCTTCTGCATCGAAAAGAGACAGAATGGACGTGTTGAGCGGCGATATTCGGCTCATGCTGAAAAGTCGAGTGCGTCCGCTGCCCACTTCGTCAAGTATGCCGAACGCGACGAGAATGGAAAGCGCATTGAGCACCGAAGGCAGCGTGAGTTTTGTTCTCTTGACGAGAGTGGATGCATCGAGTTGACCGCCATGGCGTGACAGTTCACGCACGACCCTGACGTTGGCTTCGGTTCCGAAAACCGACGAGAGAGGAAAGCGAATAGCGCTTTGGGGTTTGGGACGGGCCACGACGACTCCTGAAAGATATCTGCCTTTATATATGAATGTCTTTAGAAATCAATAGATATCTTTAGTTTACTATTGTTATCTATATCAAGGTCAGTTCTGTCCCGATACGTAGGGTTGCCGATTTGTGCCAGCGCCATAACGCGGTAAAAACCCAACTAAAAGTGTCTGGAGTACGTATGTCGGTATCAGGGAACCAGATCAAAGCGGCGCGTGCCTTGGCGGGGATGGACCAGAAAGCCCTTGCCGATGCTGCCGGGGTTGGCATCAACACAATCCGCAATTTCGAGGGGCAGGCCAAGCAATCGTTCGCGGCAGGATCGACACGCTGGAAGCCATTCGCAGCGCGCTGTTTACGGCCGGTGTCGAACTGCTTGATGACGGCCAGACCTCCGCAGGCGGTCCGGGCGTGCGCTTGCGCCGGGAATAGCCTCACTCATCCTTGACCGTAAAACCCGCTTTTCCTCAACCGCCACTTTACGCCGGATCAATCTGCGCATAAAAGTCCGCTCGCCGGAGCCGTTCCGGTCATGAAACACCACCCGCGATTGTTGGCGGGACTGGATAGGAGCAACTGATGTCACAGACAGTTTCCAAAACTGTATCCATGCAATTCCCCGATGGCTCGAAGCGCGAATACGACGCGGCCATATCCGGTGCGGAACTTGCCGAATCCATTTCGAAATCCCTGGCCAAGAAGGCCGTGGCCTATGCGGTCGACGGGGTCGTGCGCGATCTGTCCGACCCGCTGCAGCATTCCGGCAGCATCGAGATCCTGACCCGCGACGACCCGCGTGCACTCGAGCTGATCCGGCACGATTGCGCCCACGTCCTCGCCGAGGCCGTGCAGGAGCTGTTTCCGGGCACCCAGGTCACCATCGGTCCGGTGATCGAGAACGGGTTCTACTACGATTTTGCCAAGAACGAGCCCTTCACGCCCGATGACCTGCCGCTCATCGAGAAGAAGATGCGCGAGATCATCGCCCGCAACAAGCCGTTCACCAAGGAAATCTGGTCGCGCGAAAAGGCCCGCAAGGTCTTTGCCGACAAGGGCGAGGCCTACAAGGTCGAGCTGGTCGATGCGATCCCGGAAGGCCAGGACCTGAAGATTTACGCGCAGGGCGACTGGTACGACCTGTGCCGCGGCCCGCACATGGCCTCGACCGGCCAGGTCGGCAATGCCTTCAAGCTGATGAAGGTGGCCGGTGCCTACTGGCGCGGCGACAGCAACAACCCGATGCTCAGCCGCATCTACGGCACCGCCTTTGCCACCGATGCCGAGCTGCAATCCTATCTGCATGTGCTGGAGGAGGCGGAAAAGCGCGATCACCGCAAGCTCGGCCGCGAAATGGACCTGTTCCATTTCCAGGAGGAGGGCCCCGGCGTCGTGTTCTGGCACGCCAAGGGCTGGCGCATGTTCCAGACGCTGGTCAGCTACATGCGCCGCCGTCTCGACGGCGTCTATCAGGAAGTCAACGCACCGCAGGTGCTCGACAAGTCGCTGTGGGAGACGTCGGGTCACTGGGGCTGGTATCGCGACAACATGTTCAAGGTCACGGTCGCCGGCGATGAAACCGATGACGAGCGCGTCTTCGCACTCAAGCCGATGAACTGCCCGGGTCACGTGCAGATCTTCAAGCATGGCTTGAAGTC
>OKVL01000983.1_pt1 | contig 13609 bp, 10 predicted proteins | sample 1606791 | NCBI WGS metagenome assembly OKVL01 (sample SAMN03281006, study PRJEB24777) | human gut metagenome | isolation source: fecal sample PR165 from 1 month old male Malay infant, vaginally delivered...
CAGGGAGCCAGAGTAGCGGTCATTGAGCGCTACCATAATGTCGGCGGCGGTTGCACCCACTGGGGCACCATCCCTTCGAAAGCCCTCCGCCACGCCGTTAGCCGCATTATCGAATTTAACCAGAATCCTCTTTACAGCGACCACTCCCGACTTCTTCGTTCCTCTTTTGCCGACATCCTTAATCACGCGGATACCGTCATTAACCAGCAGACGCGCATGCGTCAGGGGTTTTATGAGCGTAACCACTGTGAAATTTTGCAGGGCAACGCGCATTTTGTTGATGAACACACCCTGGCACTCGAATGCCACGACGGATCGGTTGAAACCATCACCGCTGAAAAATTTGTGATTGCCTGCGGTTCACGCCCGTACCATCCGGCCGACGTGGACTTCTCGCACCCGCGCGTCTACGACAGCGACTCGATTCTGAGCCTGCACCATGAACCCCGCCACGTCATTATCTATGGCGCAGGGGTCATTGGTTGCGAATATGCGTCGATCTTCCGCGGAATGGACGTCAAAGTTGACCTGATCAACACCCGCGACCGCCTGCTGGCCTTCCTCGATCAGGAGATGTCGGACTCCCTCTCCTACCACTTCTGGAACAGCGGCGTGGTGATTCGCCACAACGAAGAGTACGAGAAGATCGAAGGCTGCGACGACGGGGTGATCATGCACCTCAAGTCAGGCAAGAAGCTGAAAGCGGACTGCCTCCTGTACGCCAACGGCCGAACCGGCAACACCGATTCCCTGCAGCTGGAAAATATCGGGCTTGAAACCGACAGCCGCGGTCAGCTGAAGGTCAACAGCATGTATCAGACCGCCCTGCCGCACGTTTACGCGGTCGGCGACGTGATTGGCTACCCAAGCCTGGCCTCCGCCGCTTACGACCAGGGACGCATTGCGGCTCAGGCGCTGGTGAAAGGCGAAGCGACGGCGCATCTGATCGAAGATATCCCGACGGGTATCTACACCATCCCGGAAATCAGCTCAGTCGGCAAAACCGAGCAGCAGCTGACGTCAATGAAGGTGCCTTACGAGGTGGGTCGTGCGCAGTTTAAACATCTGGCGCGGGCGCAAATCGTGGGGATGAGCGTGGGAACGCTGAAGATCCTGTTCCATCGCGAAACGAAAGAGATCCTCGGGATTCACTGCTTTGGTGAACGCGCCGCGGAAATCATTCATATCGGCCAGGCGATCATGGAGCAGAAAGGTGGTGGTAACACCATTGAGTACTTCGTCAACACCACCTTTAACTACCCGACCATGGCGGAAGCCTATCGGGTAGCCGCGCTGAACGGCTTAAACCGCCTGTTTTAACGCGCTGTCAAAATGGCCATCCATCGCACCGCGGATGGCCTCTGCCAGCTGCTCATAGCGGCTGCGCAGCGGTGAACCCGGGCGATAAACCAGGCCAATCGTACGACGCGGCTCTGGCTTAATGCACGGCAAGTAGACCACGCCATCACGCTTACGCTCGTGCGGCACCGCCAGCGCAGGCAGCAGCGTAATACCGCTTCCCGCCGCGACCATATTTCGCAGGGTTTCCAGGCTGGTTGCGCGGAAGTGGGTATCTTCATCAGCACCCGCTTCGAAACAGAAGCCCATCGCCTGGTCGCGCAGGCAGTGGCCATCTTCCAGCATCAGCAGCTTTTCACCTGCCAGATCGGCCATCGGCACGCGATCGCGGTTCGCCCACGGGTGATCTTCATAGATCGCCAGCATCATCGGCTCATCGAACAACGGCACTTCAATAAAGGCCTCACTCTCTTTTACCAGTGCCAGAATGGCGCAGTCGAGCTTGCCGCTGTCCAACTGCGCCAGCAGCTGATGCGTCTGCGCTTCGTGCAGGTACATTTCGAGTTTCGGGAACGTCTGGTGCAACATCGGAATGATGTGCGGTAGCAGGTACGGGCCAACGGTTGGGATCAGGCCAATATGCAGCGGGCCGGACATCGCCTCCCCCTGCTGGCTTGCCATTTCCTTGAGCACTTTGACCTCGCGCAGCACGGTGCGCGCCTGATCCACCAGCAGAAGACCTGCCTGTGTGAACAGAACCTTACGACTGGTGCGCTCCAGCAGCATCACGCCCAGCTCGTCTTCAAGCTTGCGGATCTGGCCGCTCAGCGTGGGCTGGCTGACGTGGCAGGAATCTGCCGCGCGGCGAAAGTGACGATGCTCGGCTAACGCTACCAGGTATTCAAGATCACGAATATTCATTATTCATCCTCCGTCGCCACGATAGTTCATGGCGATAGATAGCATAGCAACGAACGATTATCCCTATCAAGCATTCTGTTGAATAATACACCACATAGACGAGGCGGCACGTGTTTGACCCTTGACGTCCCCGCACCGTCAGCGAGTTTCTCTCAAAACTCGAACAACTAAAGCCAACGTGAACTTTTGCGGACCCCGTGGTCCGCTTTTTTTTTGCGTAAAAAAGCCCAACTCAGGGTTGGGCTGGGGTTTTGTAGGTCGGGTAAGGCGAAGCCGCCACCCGACGTTTCAGGCATCAAATCAGGCGGTTTTTCGCCTCCGCAATGGCCTGCGCCACCTGCTTAGGCGACACGCCGCCTTTCGCCGCACGCTTATCCAGGCAGGACTGCAGCGCCAGAATCGGATACACATCATCCCCGATAGCCGCGCTGAATTTTTGCAGATCGGCCAGCGCCAGATCTTCCAGCGGTTTACCCTGACGAATGGCTTCCACTACCGCTTCACCGACAATATGGTGCGCTTCACGGAACGGTACGCCCTTCGCCACCAGATAATCCGCCAGCTCGGTAGAGTTCGCATAGCCCTGCTGCGCCGCTTCCTGACAGCGCGGACGCTTCACCTGAATGCCGTCCAGCACCAGCGCGCCCATATGCAGACAGTCGAGCCAGGTGTCGAGCGCGTCGAACAGCCCCTCTTTGTCTTCCTGCATATCTTTGTTGTACGCCAGCGGCAGCCCTTTCAGGGTCATCATCATGCCGGTCAGCGCGCCCTGCACGCGGCCACATTTCCCGCGGATCAGCTCCAGCGCGTCCGGGTTTTTCTTCTGCGGCATCAGGGATGAGCCTGACGTCACGCGGTCGGACAGCTCAACGAAGCCCGCTTCACCGGAGTTAAAGAAAATCAGATCTTCGGCAAAGCGCGACAGGTGCACCATGCCGATAGACGCATTGGAGAGCAGCTCCAGCACGTGGTCACGGTCAGAGACGCTGTCCAGGCTGTTACGGGTGGCGGAGGCAAAGCCCAGCCAGCCTGCCAGCTGTTCACGGTCGATTTCGTAAGCGGTACCCGCCAGCGCGCCGCTGCCCAGCGGGCTGACGTCCAGACGCTTCAGGGTATCCTGCAGACGGCTTTCGTCACGCGCCAGCATCTCTACATAGGCCAGACACCAGTGCGCAAAGGTCACCGGCTGCGCGCGCTGCAGGTGGGTATAACCCGGCATCACCGCGTCCTGATTGTTCTGTGCGGTCTCCACCAGCGCGGTCTGCAGCTGACGGTTAGCCGCCAGCAGCTCCGCGACGGTATCTTTACACCACAGCTTCAGGTCGGTCGCCACCTGGTCATTACGGCTACGCCCGGTATGGAGCTTTTTACCCAACTGGCCGACTTTGTCGATCAGTTTGCCTTCCACCCAGCTGTGAATATCTTCGGCATCGCTCTGCAGAATTTGCTGCGGATCCAGACGCACTTCTTCCAGCAGATTGTTCAGCGCCTCTTCCAGCTGCTGCTGTTCGTCTGCGGTCAGTACGCCAACGGTCACCAGCGCTTTGGACCAGGCCACAGAGCCGACGATATCCTGTTCGGCCAGGCGGTAGTCGAAGCGCAAAGAGTCGTTGAACTGTTTGAACCGCTGATCCGCTGCCTGTGTAAAACGCCCACCCCAAAGTGCCATAACGAATTTCCTTAATGATGATATTTTTGCCCGGTGGCGCTGCGCTTACCGGGCCTACAAAATTCACGTAGGCCGGATAAGCGAAGCGCCATCCGGCACAGAATCTTAAGCCAGAATACGCGTGCCAATCGGCGAGCCGTTAAACAGCGCCGGAAGCTGCTCCGCGTGACGCCAGGAGGCGATATCAACCGGACGGCCCAGCGTGCGCGCCGCATCCAGCGCGGCGTTCACTTTGACGATCATGCCGTCGGTGATGATGCCCTGCGCAATCAGCTGCTCGGCTTTTGCCGCAGTCATTTCCGCAATGCGCTGGCCTTTACCGTCCAGAATGCCGCTCACGTCGGAGAGCAGGATCAGGTCCGCACCCAGCGTTGCCGCCAGTGCAGTTGCCGCCTGGTCAGCGTTAACGTTCATCAGCTCGCCCTCTTCGGTCACGCCGATAGAGCTCACCACCGGCAGGAAACCGCCTTCCAGCAACGTGTTAATCAGCTTAGGCGAACCCGGCTGCGCCAGTCCAACGTGACCGAGCGCTTCGTCGAGCTGGGTCACTTTTACGCTGTCGCCATCGCCCAGATAGAGGCCAACGGAGGCAATGTGGTGTTTCTTCGCCCAGGACAGCAGGGTTTTGTTCGCCGTACCCGCCAGCGCACCGGTGATAATGTCAATCTGATCCGCAGGCGTCACGCGCAGGCCGTTCTTCTTGATCACCGGCAGGTTGAGCCCTTTCATCAGCTCATCCACCACGCAGCCGCCGCCGTGCACAATCACCAGCGGACGTTGGTGTGATTCGCGATAGTTCACCAGCGCGGTAAACAGACGCTCCAGCGCTTCTTCGCTGTCCAGCAGTACACCACCGAGTTTGATAATTAATGGGTTCATCATCACACCTTAAATAAGAGCCTGCGTTTCCGGGAAACCGAAACGAATATTTGCACACTGCATTGCCTGAGCGGCAGCGCCTTTCAGTAAGTTATCTTCTGCGGCCACCACGATGAGATGCTCACCCTGCACGGCAAAGCCGATGTCGCAGAACGGCAGGCCGACCACATTTTTCAGCGCCGGCACGCCTTTGTCGTACAGGCGCACCAGCGGTTTGTCCGCATACGCCTGCGTGAAGACCTCATTCACCTGCTCTTTGGTCACGCTAGGCTTCAGGCGGCAGGTAATGGTTTCGAGGATCCCACGCGGGAAGCTGCCCAGATGCGGGGTGAAAATGACGTCCGCGCCCAGATGGGTGGTGATTTCAGGATGATGGCGATGATTAAACACGCCATACGGCTGAAGGCTCACTTCGCAGAAGCTGTTGGAGATGGCGGCCTTGCGCCCTGCTCCGCTCACGCCGCTGGTGGCGTTGATCACCGGCCACTGGTTCAGATCCAGCAGCCCGGCGTCGATCAGCGGTTTCAGCGAAAGCTGTGCCGCCGTCGGGTAGCAGCCCGGGACAGCAATCAGATCCGCTTCTTTCAGTTTATCTGCGCTCCACTCCGCCAGGCCGTACACCGCTTTTTCAAGCAGATCCGGATGCTGATGGGTGAAACCGTAATATTTTTCGTAGAACGCGCCGTCGTTAACGCGGAACGCGCCGGAGAGGTCGAAGACCACGCATCCGGCTGCCAGAAACTGCGGCGCCAGGTCGTGGCTGACCTCGTGCGCGGTGGCTAAAAACACCACGTCGACGCCGTCGGTAAACTCGCTGATGTCAGACATGGGCTGCAAAGGCAGATCGACAATGCCCAAAAGCCACGGATGCAAATCGGAAATTAACTTTCCTGCATCATTGCTTTGCGCTGACACGGTCAAAGCGGTTATGGTCATATGTGGATGGCGATTCACGTAGCTTACAAGCTCTGCGCCCGCATAACCGCTAGCGCCTACAATCAGCGTATTCAACATCGGGTTCCTTTATGCTCAACGTTAATGTATTTTTATTCACATTTATTGCATGAATATTGATACTATCACGACCTAAGGTGTGTCAACAATGAAAATGAACTTACCGCCATTTATCGAGATCTACCGCGCCCTGATTGCCACACCGTCCATCAGCGCAACGGAAGAAGCGCTGGATCAGAGCAATGAGTCTTTAATCAATCTGCTGGCGGGTTGGTTTAGCGATCTTGGGTTTAACGTTGAGGTTCAGCCCGTCCCCGGCACTCGTCACAAATTTAACCTGCTCGCCAGTACCGGAACCGGTGCGGGCGGCCTGCTGCTGGCCGGTCACACCGACACCGTGCCGTTTGACGATGGCCGCTGGACGCGCGATCCGTTCACCCTGACCGAGCACGACAACAAGCTCTACGGTCTGGGCACCGCAGACATGAAAGGCTTCTTCGCCTTTATCCTCGACGCGCTGCGTGACGTGGACGTGACGAAGCTGAAAAAACCGCTCTACATTCTGGCGACCGCTGATGAAGAGACCAGCATGGCGGGCGCGCGCTACTTCTCAGAAAACACGTCGATTCGTCCGGATTGCGCGATCATCGGCGAGCCGACGTCTCTGCAACCGATTCGCGCGCATAAAGGCCATATCTCTACCGCCGTGCGCGTGCTCGGCCAGTCCGGCCACTCCAGCGATCCGGCGCGCGGCGTCAACGCCATTGAGCTGATGCATGACGCCATCGGCCGCATCATGACCCTGCGCGACGATCTGAAAGAGCGTTACCACTATGAGGCGTTCACCGTGCCGTATCCAACGCTCAATCTCGGCAGCCTGCACGGCGGTGATGCCTCGAACCGTATCTGCGCCTGCTGCGAGCTGCACATGGACATCCGACCGCTGCCGGGCATGACCCTGAGCGATCTGGATGGTTTACTGAACGAAGCGCTGGCCCCGGTGAGTGAGCGCTGGCCGGGCCGCCTGACGGTCTCGGAACTGCACCCGCCGATCCCGGGTTATGAATGCCCGCCGGACCATCAGCTGGTCGAAGTGGTGGAAAAGCTGCTCGGTGAAAAGACTGACGTGGTGAACTACTGCACCGAAGCGCCGTTTATTCAGACGCTGTGCCCGACGCTGGTTCTTGGCCCTGGTTCCATCAACCAGGCGCACCAGCCGGATGAATATCTTGAAACCCGCTTTATCAAGCCCACCCGCGAACTGATTACCCAGGTTGTACATCATTTCTGCTGGCATTAATGACCTTTCCCCTCTCGGAAGAGAGGGGAAAATCCCGCGATCTCCTTCACATTTCCATAAGCATCTCTTATCTGACGCAATGCGAATTAAATTTCGTAAATTGCCCACATTTATTCGTTTGCTGAACCGTTTTCGCAGCAATTGACGACGGGGGTTTTACGTGGCTTTATAAAGGGAGATGACAAAATAATGTCCAGAAGATTTTCGCCTGGGCATAAACAAAAATGATGGGGTGACTGGGTTTTTATGAACGAACAATATTCCGCGTTGCGTAGTAATGTCAGTATGCTCGGCAAAGTGCTTGGAGATACCATCAAAGATGCGTTGGGGGAGAACATCCTCGACCGCGTTGAAACCATCCGCAAGCTGTCTAAATCTTCCCGTGCCGGTAACGAGGCCAGTCGTCAGGAGCTGCTCACCACCTTGCAGAACCTCTCGAACGACGAGCTGCTGCCCGTTGCACGCGCATTCAGCCAGTTCCTGAACCTGGCAAATACCGCTGAGCAATACCACAGCATTTCGCCAAACGGCGAAGCGGCCAGCAACCCGGAAGTCATTGCCCGCACCCTTCGTAAACTGAAAGACCAGCCAGACCTCAACGAAGCCACCATCAAAAAAGCGGTGGAGTCACTTTCGCTGGAGCTGGTACTGACCGCTCACCCAACCGAGATCACCCGTCGCACCCTGATCCACAAAATGGTGGAAGTGAACAACTGCCTGAAGCAGCTGGATAACAAAGACATTGCCGACTATGAACGCAACCAGCTGATGCGCCGCCTGCGCCAGCTGATTGCTCAGTCCTGGCACACCGATGAAATTCGTAAGCATCGCCCAAGCCCGGTCGACGAAGCTAAATGGGGCTTTGCGGTGGTGGAAAACAGCCTGTGGGAAGGGGTACCGAACTACCTGCGCGAGCTGAACGAACAGCTGGAAGCGAACCTGGGCTACCGTCTGCCGGTCGACTTTGTGCCGGTCCGCTTTACCTCCTGGATGGGCGGCGACCGCGACGGCAACCCGAACGTCACCGCAGAAATCACCCGTCACGTCCTGCTGCTGAGCCGCTGGAAAGCGACCGATCTGTTCCTGAAAGATATTCAGGTGCTGATCTCCGAGCTGTCGATGGTAGAAGCGACGCCGGAACTGCGCGCGCTGGCCGGTGAAGAAGGTGCCAGCGAGCCGTACCGTTTCCTGATGAAAAAACTGCGCGGTCAGCTGATGGCCACTCAGGCCTGGCTGGAAGCGCGCCTGAAAGGCCAGCGTCTGCCAAAACCAGAAGGCCTGCTCAGCCAGAACGAACAGCTTTGGGAGCCGCTGTACGCCTGTTATAAATCGCTGCAGGCCTGCGGGATGGGCATCATTGCCAACGGCGAACTGCTCGACACCCTGCGTCGCGTGAAGTGTTTCGGCGTGCCGCTGGTACGTATCGACGTTCGTCAGGAAAGTACCCGTCATACCGAAGCGCTGGGCGAGCTGACCCGCTATCTCGGCATCGGCGACTATGAAAGCTGGTCCGAAGCCGACAAGCAGGCGTTCCTGATCCGCGAGCTGAACTCCAAGCGCCCTCTGCTGCCGCGCAACTGGGAGCCAAGCAACGATACCCGCGAAGTGCTCAACACCTGTAAAGCGATCGTGGACGCACCGAAAGGATCGGTCGCCGCCTATGTGATCTCCATGGCGAAAACCCCGTCCGACGTGCTGGGCGTTCACCTTCTGCTGAAAGAAGCGGGAATCGACTACGCCCTGCCAGTTGCTCCGCTGTTTGAAACCCTCGACGACCTGAACAACGCCAACGACGTGATGAGCCAACTGCTGAACATCGACTGGTATCGCGGCTTTATTCAGGGCAAACAGATGGTGATGATCGGCTATTCCGACTCCGCAAAAGATGCGGGCGTAATGGCGGCATCCTGGGCGCAGTATCAGGCGCAGGACGCACTGATCAAAACCTGCGAAAAAGCCGGTATCGAGCTGACCCTGTTCCACGGACGCGGTGGCTCCATTGGCCGTGGCGGCGCGCCTGCTCACGCGGCACTGCTGTCACAGCCGCCGGGAAGCCTGAAAGGCGGCCTGCGCGTGACCGAGCAGGGCGAGATGATCCGCTTCAAGTACGGCCTGCCGGAAGTGACCATCAGCAGCCTGTCGCTTTATACCAGCGCGATCCTCGAAGCCAACCTGCTGCCACCGCCGGAGCCGAAAGCCTCCTGGTGCCACATCATGGACGAACTGTCGGCTATTTCCTGCGATCTGTACCGCGGCTATGTGCGTGAAAACAAAGATTTCGTGCCTTACTTCCGTTCAGCCACGCCTGAACAGGAGCTGGGTAAATTGCCGCTGGGCTCGCGTCCTGCAAAACGTCGTCCGACCGGCGGCGTTGAATCCCTGCGTGCAATCCCGTGGATCTTTGCCTGGACGCAGAACCGCTTAATGCTGCCCGCCTGGCTGGGTGCCGGTGCCGCACTGCAAAAAGTGGTGGAAGACGGTAAACAGAGCGAGCTGGAAACCATGTGCCGCGACTGGCCGTTCTTCTCTACCCGTCTGGGAATGCTGGAGATGGTCTTCTCGAAAGCCGACCTGTGGCTGGCGGAATACTACGATCAGCGCCTAGTGAAGCCCGAGCTGTGGGCGCTGGGCAAAGAGCTGCGCGAACTGCTGGAAGGCGACATCAAAGTGGTGCTGGACATCGCTAACGACTCACACCTGATGGCGGATCTGCCGTGGATTGCCGAGTCTATCCAGCTGCGTAACATCTACACCGACCCGCTGAACGTCCTGCAGGCAGAGCTGCTGCACCGTTCACGTCTGGCGGAAGAAGAAGGGAAAGAGCCGGATCCACGCGTTGAACAGGCGCTGATGGTGACGATTGCGGGCGTTGCGGCGGGTATGCGTAACACCGGCTAATGCTTTACGCCCGGCGGCGCTGCGCTTGCACGGGCCTACGATAAGTAGGCCGGGTAAGCGTTAGCGCCACCCGGCAAATTTCGGTAGTCTCCTTATGCATTCCGATATCACCCAGATTTTGACAGACCTGGTGAACCGCACGTTACCGCTGGGTCAGATTCATTTCTCAGCGCTGGCTGAACAGCATCCCCGAACCTCTCCCTGCCTCGGCATTACCCTTGACACACCCTGCGAGGCGATTTTTTCTTTTTTTGGACAAATTACGCATCCTGCGCCTCACGCCCTGAGCATACATTTCGGTAAGCAGCAGCTTACAATCGAGTTACAGCATGACAATGTGCTCTTACAACAACTCCAGGTTGCCCGACGTGGTCCGCGAACGGGGGCTTTTCTTCTGCAAACGCTCACCGAATTACAGATGCAGCCAGAAGAGCAGGACACAGCAAGGCTGGTGGTTTTAAGCCTGCTCAGCCACTGCCGGGATCTGCTTGGAAGCGAAATTCACACCGACAGCCGCAGCCGGGCACTGTTCGAAGCCGTTCGGAGCTATATCGAAGAAAATTATGCCTCTTTGTTAACTCGCGAATCCGTGGCACAGGCGTTCTACATCTCACCAAACTACCTTTCCCATCTATTCCAGAAAGTCGGCAGCGTCGGATTCAATGAATATTTAACAAAAACGCGCCTGGAACATGCGCGTCAGCTGCTGAAAGGCTACGATCTCAAAATTAAAGATATCGCCACACGCTGTGGATTTACGGACAGCAACTACTTTTGCCGTCTCTTTCGCAAGCACACCGAACGTTCCCCTTCCGAATATCGACGCCAGTACCACAGCCAGCTGATCGCCAAAAAGTAGCATTGTGATCGCTCTCTCACTTCGCCAAGGACATTACATTTGTCCAGTATTTGGCAAAATTGACCTGTATTCGCCGCGCCTGGGTGCGCCGTATCCTTTATTCAACCTTTCTGACTTAAGGAAAAATAATGGAACTGTACCTGGATACCGCCAACGTGGCGGAAGTTGAACGCCTGGCGCGCATTTTTCCCATTGCGGGCGTCACCACCAATCCGAGCATCATTGCCGCCAGCCGTGAATCCATCTGGGACGTGCTGCCGCGCCTGCAACAAGCCATCGGGCCGGAAGGCACGCTGTTTGCTCAAACCATGAGCCGCGATGCCGAAGGCATGGTGGCAGAAGCCAAACGTCTGAGTAACGCCATTCCGGGCATTGTGGTGAAAATCCCGGTGACGGCTCAGGGACTTATCGCAATTAAGGCATTGAAAAAAGAGGGGATAACCACGCTGGGCACCGCCGTTTACAGCGCGGCGCAGGGCTTGCTCGCCGCACTCGCAGGGGCGAAATATGTCGCGCCGTACGTCAACCGCGTCGACGCGCAGGGCGGTGACGGCATTCGCATGGTTCAGGAACTGCAGTCCCTGCTGGAGCTGCACGCGCCGGACAGTAAAGTGCTGGCCGCCAGCTTCAAAACGCCGCGTCAGGCGCTCGACTGCCTGTTGGCAGGATGTGAAGCAATCACGCTTCCCTTAGACGTAGCGCAACACATGCTCGGTACGCCGGCGGTAGAGTCAGCCATAGAGAAGTTCGAGCAGGACTGGAAAAACGCGTTTGGTAACCTCAACCTCTAAGGGAGAACTGTTATGGACCGTATCATTCAATCGCCGGGGAAATATATCCAGGGCGCGGATGTGCTGACCCGTCTCGGCGACTATCTGAAACCCCTGGCAAACCGCTGGCTGGTCGTCGGCGATAAGTTTGTGCTGGGTTTTGCCGAAGACACCCTGCGCCAGAGTTTTAAAAAAGCCGAACTGCATGCCGAAATTGCGCCGTTTGGCGGCGAATGTTCGCAAAATGAAATCGATCGTCTGAAAAAGCTGGCCGACAGCGCCGACTGCCTGGCGGTGCTGGGTATTGGTGGCGGTAAAACGCTGGATACCGCGAAAGCGCTGGCTCACTTTATGGACGTGCCGGTCGCCATTGCGCCGACTATCGCTTCCACCGACGCGCCGTGCAGCGCCCTTTCCGTTATTTACACCGACAGCGGCGAGTTCGATCGCTACCTAATGCTGCCGCACAACCCGAACATGGTCATTGTGGATACGAAAGTGGTTGCAGGTGCGCCTGCACGTCTGCTGGCCGCCGGGATTGGCGACGCGCTGGCGACCTGGTTTGAAGCACGCGCCTGCTCGCGCAGCGGCGCGACCACTATGGCCGGGGGTAAATGCACACAGGCGGCATTAGCGCTCGCCGAGCTGTGCTACAACACGCTGGTTGAAGAGGGTGAAAAAGCGATGCTGGCGGCGGAACAGCATGTGGTGACGCCTGCGCTGGAACGCATCATCGAAGCCAACACCTATCTCAGCGGCGTCGGCTTTGAAAGCGGCGGGCTGGCGGCTGCACACGCTATTCATAACGGCATGACGGCGGTGCCGGACGCGCATCACTTCTATCATGGGGAGAAAGTGGCGTTTGGTACGCTGACGCAGCTGGTGCTGGAAAACGCGCCGGTAGAAGAGATCGAAATGATTTCCCGGGCCATTGCCGCTGATGTCGCCCGCGCGGCTCAGCAGGACGGCGTAGCGCCGCAGATTGACGAGGTGCAACTGGCGGCGAATATCGATAAAACCTTCTGGCGAGCGCGCTACACCGCGTATAAACGTTCGTCATTGTGATCGCTCATCTCGCGGGAAGCCGGCAGGCTTCCCGCCACTCGGGGGAACCACTCATGTTCAATGTGCTGATTGTCGATGATGATCCCATGGTGGCCGAACTGAACCAGTTATTTATCAGCCGGGTAGCTGATTTTCACTGCTGTGGAGTAGCGGCGACGATCGCCGACGCCAAAGCGATGCTAAGCCATCTGGCGCAGGTCGATCTGCTGCTGCTGGATGTCTATATGCACCAGGAGAGTGGCCTGGACCTGCTACCGGCGCTTCGCGCTGAGGGGCGGAATATTGACGTCATCATGATGACGTCCGCTGCCGATGCGCTCACCGTCCAGACGGCACTGCGCTATGGCGTGGTTGATTACCTGATTAAACCGTTTCAGTTGTCGCGCTTTGAGGAGGCGCTGCGGACCTGGCGCAATAAACGCGATGCGAAGCAAGCGAAATCCTGCTACGCCCAGGCGGATATCCACGCCCTGCTACGCCGCGGGGTTCTGCAACAGGACGGTCCCCGCCGCTTGCCGAAAGGGCTGACGCCGCAAACGCTTCGCCTGGTGTGCCGGTGGATAATCGCGCATCAGGCGCGGGATTTTTCAACCAATGAGCTGGCGGCGGCGCTGCAGATCTCCCGAGTATCGTGCCGCAAATACCTGATCTGGCTTGAGCAGATCAACGTGCTCTTCACCAGCAATCACTACGGCATCACCGGCCGCCCGGAGTATCGCTACCGGCTTGTGGCCGAGAGCGTGATGTTGCTGACGCAATATAGCCAGTGAGCCTGGAATGCCCACTGGCGCGCTTGCAGTCTACTTCTTAGGGTACAGCTCTTTGCGTTTGTAGGGCTCGATTTCACCCGGTTTGCGAGTCTTCAGCAGCTTCAGGATCCAGGTGTACTGCTCGGTGTGCGGCGTAACAAACACCTCCACCTCTTCGTTCATCCGCCGGGCGATTGTTGTATCGTCAGCGTCCAGCAGATCGTCCATCGGCGGGCGCACCAGCAC
>OKVL01000990.1_pt1 | contig 13515 bp, 10 predicted proteins | sample 1606791 | NCBI WGS metagenome assembly OKVL01 (sample SAMN03281006, study PRJEB24777) | human gut metagenome | isolation source: fecal sample PR165 from 1 month old male Malay infant, vaginally delivered...
GCCATATTTGGGGCCCAAGCAGGCGCTCAAATAGCAAAACGCCTCAAAGCTAAGGCTATCTTGGCACTTATGAGCATCGGCGTATTTGCATTGGCTATTAAATTGATTATTAGCTCTGGGATATTGTTTTAAGTAGGATAGATATTCATATACATTGCTTTTTAAAATTAGTACAGGCCTGTTCTAATTTATATGGAGGCCTATATGTGAGGCTTTTAGAATTAGAACACGCCTGTTCTAATTTATAAGAGCACTTAAATATGATGCTTTTACAAATAGAACACGCCTGTTCTAATTTACAAGAGTACCTATATAGTCTAAACATAAGAAAAATATATAAAAGGGCTGTAACAAAAATAGTTTTACCACATTTTTGTTACAGCCTTTTTGCTGTTTTTCATAGCCATATATGTTGTTTAAAATAAATCTGCATGTGTTCCAGTTCGGAATAGAAATAATTCAAGTACATCTGTATCTTTTCGATAAATTAATAGCCAATCTGGTTCTATATGGCATTCTCGAAAATCTTTATAGTTTCCTGTAAGTGCGTGATCACGATGCTTTTGTTCTAAGGGAATCTCAGCAGCGAGTTTATCTACAATAGCTTGTAATTTGTCGAGTTTTAAACCTCGTTTTTTAGCAGATTTTAAATCTTTTTTGAAAGTATTTGATGCAACAATCTTAAGTTTCATTTTCAACATCCTTAAGTAATTCTGCAAAACTACTATACCGTTTGTATTTTTCCGGATGAGCTTTCATAGTTTCATATTCTGCTAAGGCTTGTATTGTTTCTGTATTTGGTTTTGCACGTTTTACTTCGAATGGGATACCATCATGATTTAATGCAGATTTTAAGAACATAGTGATAGCAGATGACATGCTGAGGCCTAAGTCATTAAACAATGCTTCGGCATCTTTTTTTAACAATTCGTCAACTCGTATATTGATATTAGTTGTAGCCATAATTATCACCTCTTTTTACAAATATTATATCAATTTGTAAAACAAAATCAAGCAAAAGTATTTACATGTTTTACAAATGTTGAGGCGTGATAATAATAGATTACTATTAAAAATCGAGCAAATAGTAGATCTATTCCTAAAACGCATAACTAATTTATATTGATAATTCCTAATGTGTAATATACAGGATACTAGGAAAATTCACATAAATATTCATATATTGATGTAGATCTGTATTCATGTTATAAAGCGGTTGATTCCCATGGATACGCTTATTGATGGGGAATACCTATATGGGCTTTCATAAGTAGTTATCATATATTTTTATTGATGTGTGTTCCTAGGAAATGCACTTGTCTTTCTGGTAAATGAAATCAACTTTCAACTAAGGTGCATTTTATATTATGTATCTATAGAATTTATATTTCATATACAATTTATGCATAATGGTAGCGACCGAAATGAGAACGGCGTATACTAGTTATAAAAGAAATTTTCCTAAGGATAGGATTGGAGGCTTTTCAAGTGAGTATATTAGTTAAAGATTATGATCGTTTTGCCAAAGAGGCGCAAGCGATTTGTAAGGATCGTGTTTATACAGACCGTCTGCGCCGTTATGCGTATGGTGTAGATGCATCTTGTTACAGTTATTTACCAAAAGTAGTGGTAAAAGCAGAAAACGAATCCGAAGTACGTCGTCTTATTCGTTTGTGTCAACAATGTGGCACACCATTTACATTCCGTGCGGCTGGCTCTTCTTTGTCTGGTCAATGTTCCAGTGAAGACGTGCTTATCGTTTGTAATGATGGCTTCAAAAAAATGGAAGTTATCGACGATGGCAAAGCATTGCGTTGTGAATGTGGTGTTATCGGTTCCGATGCGAATGATTTGTTGAAACCATATAATCGTAAAATCGGTCCAGACCCTGCAACGCTTGCAACAGCATTGGTAGGCGGTATTTTGAACAATAACTCCTCCGGTATGTGCTGTGGTACTGCACAAAACTCTTATAAAACAATTCGCTCTATTCGCGTTGTCTTATTAGATGGTTCCATTTTGGATACATCCGATAAAAAGAGCATCGATCAATTCCTCAAAGAAAAACCACAAATGGTTGAAGATATTTTGCAATTGCGCAAAGAAATCTTGGCTGATGAAGAGTTGACTCATTTGATTCATCACAAATATAAAATCAAAAATACTACAGGTTACGGTTTGAACTCCCTTGTAGATTTTGAAGATATCATCGATATTATCAATCACTTGTTCATCGGTTCCGAAGGTACATTGGGCTTTGTATCTGAGATCGTGTACAACACTGTTGAAGATGTACCTCACAAAGGTTGCGGTCTCATGTTCTTCAGCACATTGAACGACGCATCTCTTGCCGTTGTAGCCTTGGCTAATATGGGCCGTGAAAAGGTTGTTGCTGCTGAAATGATGGACTACCAATCCTTAAAAGCAGTTCAAACTCTAGATAATGTACCTGATTTCGTTCGTGAAGTTCCAGAAGGTACAAGTGCTATCTTGTTCCAAACTGAAAGCTATTCTAAAGAAATTGTTGATGAAAACTTGGCTTTCATTAAAGAACAATTGAAAGACATTCCAACAGCTATTCCAAGTCTTTATTCTCAAGATCCTAAAGAATACGATTCCTGGTGGGCAATCCGTAAAGGTATCTTGCCAATCGTTGGTGGTCAACGTAGAAAAGGTACTACTGTTATCACAGAAGACGTTTGCTTCCAAATCGAGGACTTTACTAAGGGCATCGAAATGCTTACTGAATTATTCCACAAATACGATTTCGTTGATGGTGGTGTAATCTTCGGTCATGCGTTGTCCGGTAACGTTCACTTTAACATTACTCCTGATTTCAGTGACCCTAAAGATACTAAGAACTTCGGTGATTTGGTAAAAGAAATGTCCGAACGCGTATCTGGTTTTGGTGGTTCTTTGAAAGCCGAACATGGTACAGGCCGCATGGTGGCACCTTTCATCGAAATGGAATGGGGCCGCAAAGCGTACGAAATCAACCGTCGTATCAAAGCTATCTTTGACCCTACTCGCATCTTAAACCCTGATGTTATGATTACTGACGATCCAGATGTGTACAAGAAAAATCTTAAAGCACAATGTGTTATCGATGATGCTTTCACAATCTGTATGGAATGCGGTTTCTGTGAAAAGAACTGCCCTAGCCGTAATTTGACATTGACACCACGCCAACGTATCGCATTGTTGCGCGAAACTAAACGCCTTGAAAATGAAGGCAATTTCGCTGTTGCAAACGAACTTAAAAAAGGTTATGAATATTTCGGTGTTGAAACTTGTGCTGCATGCTCCATGTGTAAAGGTCTTTGCCCACTTAGCATCGATACTGCACAAATCGCATTATCCATGCGTCGCATCGATCCTCCAGCACCTGGTTTGGCTAAGAAAATTTACGACAACTTCTCCAGTACTCTTGAAATGTGCCGTGCCGGTGTAAGCCTTGAAGGCATTGCTGGTGCTATTATCACACAAAAAGCAATTTCCAAAATCACGGAAGGTTTACATGGCGTAACTGGCGTAACACCTTATGTACCTAAAACAACACCTAAGGCTAACCGCTATAAATTGAAAAACCGCATTAAACCTACTAACTTTGAAAAGGTTGTATACTTCAGTACTTGTGCGAACCGTGCGTTCCGTCAAAACCAAGGTTATGATGATCAACGCAGTTTGCAACAAGTTGTTGAAAGCCTCTGCAATAAGGCTCAAATCGATATTATCTATCCTGAACATATCGAAAACCTCTGCTGCGGCTTGAGCTTTGAAAACTACGATGACGTACATGAACGTGCTGTAAAAGATTTACACGATGCGTTGATGAAAGCATCTCAAAATGGTAAATATCCAATCGTTATCGACCATAGTGCATGCTTTAACCATGCGTTCAAACATATGCCAGATTTAGAAATCAATGATATTTCTGAATTCTTATGCAAATTCGTAGTACCTCGTCTTGACATTACAAAATGCGATGAACGCGTTATTGTTCATAAACAATGTAAAATCAAAGTATTGGGCAAATCTCAATATATTGAAGACTTGGCACGTCTATGCTCTGACCATGTATTCAATATTAAATCCTTCGCATGCGATGGCTTTGCTGGTCAAAAAGGTTTCTTCACACCAGAACTTAATAAAGTAGCTACAAAAGACCTTGCTAGTGAAGTTGCCGAATACGGTGCTACACTTGGCGTAAGTTCCAGTTCTACATGTGAAATTGGTCTTGGTGAAAGCGGCGGCATTCCATTCGTAAGCGTTGCGTACTTGTTGGATCGTTGCTCTAAGGCTAAAAAATAATTGTACTAGAAAATCTAATAGACTAAATTAAAACAAAGTGCTAACATCGTAGTAAGATGTTAGCACTTTGTTTTGTTTGCGTGTTTGTATTTATTGTTAGATGTTTATTTTTCTAATAAATATGGTATACTATATGTAGGTAGTAGAGTGTATGAAATTACCTACAATATAACAAAAAAGGACGAGTGGCAGCTCGTCCTTTTTCTTGCTTATTTTTTATTCTTATTGTTGAGCCAATAGCTGTAGGTAGTTACTGCTAGGGCAACAATAAGAGGGGCAAGCAAGGTACCCCAGAGTGTATGAAACAACTCCTCCAATATAACACCTCCTTTCTGGAGGTATTTTTATTATATCATTATATTATGTACATCGTAGATAATTTAAGAATGGAACATATATTATGAAGAAAATTTTATCCATACTTGCCCTAATTATAATTATTAGTGGCTGTGGGCTAAATCAGGATGCAAATAATAGTAATACCGAAAGCAATACTAAGAGTTCTAGTGAATCCACTCAAGATAGTAGCAAAATGGCTAATCTAGATAATTACTTAACTGCCGCTAAGCAGGCTTTATCTGTTGGCGATTATACTAAAGCTATCGAGGAGTCTACTGTTGCTATTAAGGCTAATCCAAATAATGCAGACGCTTATTCGATTCGTGGCTTTGCTACGGCTTTAAATGGAGATACTACTAAAGGCATAGCAGATACTAAAAAGGCTTATGATTTAGATCCTAATAATGTAGCTAACTACTATAATATGGCCATGGTTTATAAGCTACAAGGTCAATTACAAGAGTCTAAACGATGGTTTGAAAAGGTATTAGAAAAGGACCCTAGTAATACTTGGTCTGTGTATGGTATTGCTACCATTTATGCAGACCAAGGGGATGATACTAAGGCCCTTGATTGGCTTGAAAAAGCAATCAAAATTGATCCTTCTGTAAAGTCTGTTGCTGCTGAACAAGATCATTTTGAACGCTTTCACAATAATACGCGATTTAAAACATTAGTAGGATTATAGTCTTATAAAACTCGAAAAGACTAGATTATTGATAGTAATGGGATTGTCACAATGGATAGTAAACAGATGATTCGCCTTATTTTAAAAGTGGTAGGATTTATATATTGGTTTGTTTTTCTATACCTTGGTGGTCTAATGGTCATGGACTGGTCAGGGTTTATGTCACAACATAATATAGAAACACCTCTATTCCTTACATACTTAGTGTTTGTAGGTTGTTTTGTAACGCCGTATATTATGCTGTACTGGAAGAAGCTGAATCCTAATGCGAAAGCTCCATTTTTGGTGCGCCATCTCTCCGAATATATGGCGCGATTAGAAGATTGTCATAGTAAATGGTTTGATGTATTATATGTACTAAAATTATTGCTCTATTTCGTAATAATTCTGTGGATGCTTTGTATCATATTACTCACCTTAGCAGTTATTGCGTGGACAGTACTTCTAATTTTGCTGAGCAATTAATGATGTGAATTTACATTGTTTTCTCCACCAATGCTTCTTGTAAAAGCTGAGAAAAATTAATCCCTTTCGCTAGGGCTCTATCGTTAAGCCATGCGGGAATGGTTAAGGTTTTCTTTACGGATTTACTATTTTTAGCTAAATCAATATCTGTTTGCACTAATGTCGGATAAGTTGTATCCGTACAAGGTAAGTTACGTATAGATGTAGGTGTAGGTAAGCTTTCGCCATCTTCTAAGGCACCTAAAATATATAGCTCCATCGCCTCTTGTGCATTAGTTACGAGTTCTGTTAATGTTGAGCCCGTACTACTTGTATATTCTAAATCTGGAAACTCAGCCCAGAAACCATCGGCATCGTCATGGATTATGGCAGGGTATATAAATTTCATATTTCCTCCTTATTTTAGTCCTGTTCTCTTCAAAATGGCATTTAATAAACCTATAGGTACATCTTTGCCATGTACTGCAATCACTTCGACTTGGTCATCTTTTTTCAAACGATGATGACTACCGCGTTGCCGTACATCCTTCCAACCATTTTTTAACAGTAGTTTTAATAGATCTTTATCTTTCATATTCTCTCCTTTACATAATAACACGTGTACACGTATAAAACAATTGTTAGGAGTTATTTCTTATTATCTGTAGTTTAACAGTATATAAATAAAAATAGGGGTGACCATTGGTCACCCGTGACTCTATTGGTCACTTGACAAGTAATGATAAATGCCTTTTGTGTATTTATACTATTCTTATTATTTATAATAGGTATATAATTAGAATATATAAACTAAGCTGTATATTGATGAAAGGAGAGAATTCATCATGAAACCACTTGGCAAAAGGATGGCAATGGCTGTGTTGTGTGCAGTAACGTTGACAGCACCTTTGTTTTTGAGCGGTTGTAGTATGTCAGAGCTATGGCAGGGCACTGAGCAGAGCCGTAAGGAAATTGCACAGCGGTCGGAACAGAATCAGGTACAATTATTTAATCAATATGTGAAAGCCATAAGCCGATATAATCGCATGGCTGTTATGTTTGATTATGCGAATACACCGACGATTAATGATTTAAAAGCAGGTAAACATTTAACTGTATTTAATACACCGAACTTTAAACAGTTACAAAAAGAATTAGAAGAAGCTAAGCAAGCCGGTATTCCTTATGATGAAATGAAGGAGCCCCTAGATAAGTTGCTTTCAAAATTGAATGAAATCACACCGGTAGCGGAAGAACTGGATGCATACTATAAATCTAAAGGATACACCACAGATAACTATGCTAAGGAACAGCAATTAGGTCCAAAATATGTACAGTTGTATGAGCAATTTGTGCCTATTTATGCTGACTTTGATAATTTAATGCATAAAATCAACCTCGATCGATTGCAACAACAGTTACAACAATTGCGCGATGCAGGTAAGAAAAACGCAGCCGCAGCACAAGAGGTTCATTTGAGACTTACCGCTGTTCTTGAAAAGTTAGATAGTGAAAAACAACCGGATGTGAATGCCATGAATCAAGAGTTACAAGCTATTGGTGATTTGTCTAATGGCATTACTAGCTCTAACTATGACACTGTTAAGACCTCTGTAAACTCTACAATTGGTGCTATTCGCACTTATATGGGTTCAAAACAAGATAAGGACTATACTCGTATGATTGAGGCTTATAACCATTATATTTCTAATATGAATACGACCAATATGAATGAATTAGATTAATAAAGATCTGAGTTTATTTACGTTAGACACGTGTAAAACGAACACATAAAAAGCTGTATTAAATGAGAATTTCATTTGCTACAGCTTTTTTGTAATGTATTCTATTTTTTTATCTTAATACGTGTCGTCATTTGATTGGATAGGGTGAACAATACGAGTGCTACCCAGATACAGCCGAAGGCTATGAGTTGGGCTGTACCAAAGCTTTCACCAAAGTAGAAGATGGCCAAGAAGAAGCCCATGGTAGGGGACAGGTATTGTAAAAAGCCGAGTATATTTAGTGGCAATAGGCGGGCACCGTATGAAAAGAGGATGAGCGGAATCGATGTGGTAAGGCCGGCACCGATGAGGAGGAGACCGGTCGGCGTTAGGTTTTCGATAAAGGTCCACGAGGTGGTGTCCATAGCCGTTAGATACCACAATGCCACCGGTGTGATGAGCCATGCCTCGAAGGCGATGCTCGAAAATGGATGGATGGTGAGTCGTTTCTTAACGGCGCCGTAGAGGCTAAAGGATACGGCTAGGACGATAGAGACAATGGGTAATGTACCTAGTTGAACAGTCATGATGGCCACACCTAAGAATGCGATGGCAATACTTAGCTTTTGTGGCCAAAGTAATCTTTCTTTATAGATTAGGATGCCCAACAATACGTTGAGCAATGGATTGATATAATAGCCAAGGCTCGTGTCGAGTACGTGTTGGTTTGTAACGGCCCAAATGTAGGTGAACCAGTTTATACTGATGAGCACAGCGGCCAGTAATAATAGACCAAACTGTGAGAGATGGGTACGTAGGTGTTGTATGTCGATGCGTAGTTGTTGACGGCCCGTGACGATGATGAGGACGAGCATCCAAAATCCGGACCAGATGATGCGGTGCGATAATACGGAAAAGGATGATACTTGGTTTAAAAGCGCCCAATAGAGGGGCAGCAAACCCCAAATTAAACAGCACAACAATGTAGTGCTGAGACCTTTTTTGTTTATTTCGTTCATAATACGACCTCCCACTAGTAGAATTATTATAACATGGTGGTAGTATAGCGGTAGCGAATTATAGAGGTAATTTCTCTAAATTGTACCTATGCATTTTTATCATTCTATATATGCGTTAGTTATAACTTTAAATTTGCTACTTATGATTAACTGTTATGTTCATTGACTTTGTGCATATTTTTACACTATATTGGACTTAGAACAACGAATATAGAGAATAGGTGTCGCAAGACTTAATAGAGAAATCGGTACAAGCCGATGCGGTCCCGCCACTGTAAGGACGAGCCTGCTTTCATACATGTCACTGGAGCAATCTGGGAAGGCGAAAGCAAGGTGTTGAGCCCAAGCCAGGAGAACTGCCTATTTGATAATCACCGTTATGTACCTACGAGCGATAGGAAGGGGATTGAGGTATGCTGGCTACAGTCTTTGGCTACAGTATTTTTAGTGTACCCTTCAATATGTAACCTTACGTGTCACTCTCGGGTGGCACGTTTTTTTATTGCCACGCTAGAGGGTCGTTCATATATGGCATAGGCTTAATAGTTTGACAGGAGATTCATCATCATGATGGACATATATTTGGCACCTATGGAACTCATATACAAAGCAACTCACTGGTACGGTGCGCTGTTCCCCCTGTATGGTTTCAAGTTGAAAAGGAGGCACATATATGTCTGACAAAAAGACTTCAAAGGACACTGAACGCGATTTACTGGCGCCTGTATCCTTTGATGAGTTTGAGAAACCTACGTATGAACGATGGCAGGCTGAAGTTGAAAAGGCGTTAAAAGGTGGCGATTTCCATAAAAAAATGTTCACCAAAACCTATGAAGGTATTACGTTACAACCTATCTATACACCTGCATTGCATCAGGAAAAGATTCCAAAGGGCGTTTATCCTGGCGCTGGCGAGTTCCTACGTGGCACGAAAGCAAGCGGCTATATCAAAGATTCTTGGGGCGTATCTCAATATGTGGATGAGTCCTTACCGAAGGATGCTAATCATGCAAGTTTATATGAAATTGTGAAAGGCGGCACTATTCACAACATTCGTCTTGATGACGCGACACGCCATGATCAAGATGTGCAAGTAGGCGCATCTGTTGGTGTAGGCGGCACATCCTTGTATACGATGGCCGATTGCAGTCAATTAATTGAACGATTTAATCTTAAGGAAAATCCTTTATATATTGAAACTGGCGCATCTGCAGCGATTTTGCTCGGTATGTTGTCGGCTACTGTGAAAGCTTCTAAAAAGCAAACATCCGATTTGAAAGGTCTCGTTGGTGCAGATCCTATCGGCGTGTGGGCTAAAGACGGTGCATTGCATATGTCTTTAGATACTGCTTTTGATGAAATGGCACATACTGTTGTATGGGCCAAGGATCAAGCACCTGAGCTTAAAACAGTGCTCGTATCCGGTGATGTATACGCTAATGGCGGTGCCAACGATGTGCAAGAGGTTGCCTATGCATTGGCAACAGCTGTTTGCTACGTGCGGCAATTGGCACAACGCAACATCGATATTCATACCATTGCTAAGAGCATGATGTTTACATTCTCCTTGGGTGCAAACTTCTTCATGGAAATTGCTAAATTGCGTGCGTTGCGCGTGCTTTGGGCTCGCATTATGGAGGCCTTTGGCGCTGATGAAAGCGATCGTGCCGTTCATGTACACGGTAGAACATCTGCTTTCACAAAAACCGTATACGACCCATATGTAAACTTGTTGCGTAATACAACACAAGCATTCTCTGGTGTTGTAGGTGGTCTCAATAGTCTTGAAGTTTCTCCATTTGATCAACCAATTCGCAAATCCGATGAATTCTCTCGTCGTATTGCCCGTAACATTCAAGTCATGTTGCAAACTGAATTCGAATTGCGTCAACCAGTTGACCCTGTAGGTGGTTCTTGGTATGTAGAAACATTGGCAGCTGAACTATGCGAAAAAATTTGGGATGAATTCCAAACTATCGAGTCTAAAGGTGGCATTATCGCTGCCTTGAAGGAAGGTTATCCTCAAGCGCAAGTTAAAACAATTCTTAATGAACGCTTTAAAAACCTTGCATTCCGTAAGGATGTAGCGGTTGGTAATAACATGTACGCTAATATGACGGAAGAATTGCTTGATCCAAAACCTGAAAATCAAGAAACATTGCGTCAAAAACGGGTAGCTCATCTTGAAGAATACTTGGCTGGTGCAGATCAAGATGCTCTTGTAAAAGCACAAGCTACGTTAGAAGCAAGCACAACAGAACCAGGTGCATTGATTGGCCTTATCGAATTGGGTGCATTACACAAAATGACAATTCGCCAAATTCGCAGTGCTTTAGAGGCGGGCGATATTTCCTCTGAAACTATCGAACCAATTACGGCACATCGCTGGACGGAACAATTTGAAGCCCTTCGTATGCGTACGGAAAATTATAAACAACGCACAAAAGATAATGTGAAGGTATTCTTGGCTAATATGGGCCCTATTCCTCAACATAAACCTCGTGCGGACTTCTCCACAGGCTTCTTTGAAGTAGCGGCATTCGAAGTAATCAAAAATGATGGTCATGAAACAACGGCTGATGCGGCAAAAGCGGCTCGTGAAAGTGGCGCCGATGTGGTAGTTATCTGTTCTACAGATGATACGTATCCTGAATTGGTTCCACCACTTGCGAAAGAATTGAAAGAAACTATGCCGAATGTAACGGTTATTTTGGCAGGGGCACCTTCTAAGGACCTAGAGCCTGTATATCGTGAAGCAGGTGTAGATGATTTCATCTCTGTTCGCGCAAACTGCTACGCTATTTTAAATACGTTACAAGATAAGAAAGGGATGTGAGCTCATGTTTAAAAATCCAGACTTCTCCTCTCTTGGCTTGGGATCTCAGTCTGCCACATCGCGCGATGCATGGCTTGCTGAACTTAAAAAAGAAACAGGAAAAAGCTTTGAAGACTTATATAACACGACAATGGAGCAAATCCAATTAAAACCTCTCTATACAGAGATGGATTATGAAGGGATGACACACCTTGACTATATGGCTGGTGTACCTCCATTCTTGCGTGGACCTTATTCCACAATGTACGTTACTCGTCCTTGGACAGTGCGTCAGTACGCTGGTTTCTCCACTGCGGAAGAATCCAATGCGTTTTATCGTCGTAACTTGGCAGCAGGCCAAAAAGGGTTGTCTATTGCCTTTGACCTTGCTACTCACCGTGGTTATGACTCCGACCATCCTCGCGTAGTGGGCGACGTTGGTAAAGCGGGCGTTGCAGTTGACTCTATCCTCGATATGGAAATTCTATTCTCCGGTATCCCTCTTGACCAAATGTCCGTATCCATGACAATGAACGGCGCCGTATTGCCTGTTATGGCATTCTACATCCTAGCTGGTGAAGAACAAGGTGTTGATAAAAAGGTTATGGCCGGTACAATTCAAAATGATATCTTGAAAGAGTTCATGGTACGTAATACCTATATTTACCCTCCAGCTACGTCCATGCGCATCATCGGTGATATCTTTGCGTATACATCCCAGAACATGCCTAAATTCAACAGTATCTCTATTTCTGGCTACCATATGCAAGAAGCGGGTGCAACGGCGGATATCGAATTAGGTTATACATTGGCTGACGGCCTTGAATACATCCGTACCGGTGTAAATGCAGGTCTTCATGTTGACCAATTCGCACCTCGTTTGTCCTTCTTCTGGGCTATCGGCAAAAACTACTTTATGGAAGTGGCTAAAATGCGTGCGGCTCGTATGTTGTGGGCTAAGATTATTAAGAGCTTCGGTTCTGAAAATCCTAAATCTATGGCTCTTCGTACACATAGCCAAACATCTGGTTGGTCTCTTACAGAACAAGATCCATTCAACAACGTGGCTCGTACATGTATGGAAGCGATGGGCGCCGCATTGGGCCATACTCAATCTCTACATACCAATGCGCTTGACGAAGCCATCGCATTGCCTACAGACTTCTCTGCACGTATTGCGCGTAATACTCAGCTTTACATCCAAGACGAAACTAAGGTATGTAAGGTTATCGACCCATGGGGCGGTTCCTACTATGTAGAAGCGTTGACTGACGAATTGATTCGTCGTGCTTGGGGCCATATTCAAGAAATCGAATCCCTTGGCGGTATGGCGAAAGCGATTGACACAGGTCTTCCTAAGATGCGTATTGAAGAAGCGGCGGCTCGTCGCCAAGCTCGTATCGACTCTGGCCGTGAAGCTATCGTCGGCATCAATAAATACCGTCTAGATAAAGAAGATCCATTAGATATCCTCGACGTAGATAACACAGCTGTACGGGAAGCGCAAATCCGTCGTCTCGAACAATTGCGTGCTAACCGTGACGAAGATAAGGTTCAATCCTGTCTTGAAGCGATTACCAATGCTACCGAATCTGGTGAAGGCAACTTGCTTGCCCTTGCACTTGAAGCTGCTCGTGCTCGTGCATCTTTGGGTGAAATTTCCTTTGCTGTTGAAAAAGTTTGTGGCCGTCATAAAGCGGTTATCCGCTCTATTTCCGGTGTATACTCCAGCGAATATGAAGATGACGATGTAATCAAAGAAGTACGTCAAATGGCAGATGATTTCGAAGAACTCGAAGGTCGTCGCCCTCGTATCATGATTGCTAAGATGGGCCAAGACGGTCATGACCGTGGTGCCAAAGTTATTGCTACATCCTTCGCGGATATGGGCTTTGACGTAGATATCGGACCTTTGTTCCAAACTCCAGAAGAAACAGCACAAGATGCGGTGGATAATGACGTTCACATCGTCGGATTTAGTTCTCTTGCAGCAGGTCACAAAACATTGTTACCTCAACTTGTAGAAGAACTCAACAAGCGAGGTCGTGGAGATATTTTAGTTGCCATCGGCGGCGTAATCCCTGCTCAGGACTATGAGTTCCTACGCGAACATGGCGCAGTGGCTATCTTTGGCCCTGGTACAGTTTTGCCAGTAGCGGCGAAAAAATTACTAGA